>JAANMX010000003.1_pt1 | contig 237434 bp, 213 predicted proteins | sample 7279681 | NCBI WGS metagenome assembly JAANMX01 (sample SAMN14094542, study PRJNA606508) | bioreactor metagenome | isolation source: A lab-scale SPAN reactor treating ammonium-rich wastewater day 351 | place: Ireland: Galway | collected 2018-01-01 | reverse complement strand
GGGGCACTGCCCTCCCGGTGGGCCACCCGCCGCTCGAAGAACCCCAGGTAGGGCTCCACCACCCGGTAGACGGCCTGGGAGTAGAGGATCATGTAGGTCGAGAGCGTGATCGTGACGAGCCCGACCAGGGTCACGAGCGCCATCGCGCTCGCGTCCACCTGGTTCAGTGACACCCCCATGGCCATGAAGATCAGCGAGAACTCGCTGATCTGGGCCACCGTGAGTCCGGCCAGCAGGCCGGTCCGCTTGCGGTAGCCCATGTAGCCCATGATGATCATCACGATCAGCGGATTGCCGATCAGCACAAAGGCCGACAGCGTGAGGGCCGCGCCCAGCTGCTCGCCCAGCATGCCGAGCCGGATGCCGGAGCCCAGTGCGATGAAGAAGAACAGCAGCAGAAAATCCCGCAGGCTGGACAGGCGCGAGGCTATCGATTCGCGGTAGGGCGTGGAGGCGAGTGACACGCCGGCCAGCAGGCCGCCCAGCTCCTTGCCGAGGCCGATGAACTCGGAGACGGCGGCGAACAGCACCGCCCAGGCCAGCGCGAAGGTGACCAGCAACTCGGGGACGCGGGCCACGCGCCGGAGCAGCGGTTCGGCCGCGAAGCGCATGAAGAGGCTGACGGCGGCGAGCAGCAGCAGGCTGCCGCCCAGGGTGCCTGCCAGCCCCCACGGCGTGGTTCCCCCGCCGCTGCCTACCCCCAGGGCGGACAACGCGACCATGGCCACCACCACGGCAATGTCCTGGACGATCAGGAAGCCGATCGCGATGCGGCCGTGCAGGGAGTCCACCTCGCGCTTGTCCGACAGCAGCTTGACGATGATGATCGTGCTGGAGAAGGTCAGCGCCACCGCCACGTAGGCGCTGGTGATCACGTTGAGGCCCAGCAACAGGCAGAGCCCGAAGCCCACGATGGAGGTAAAGGCCACCTGGCCGAGCCCCGTCGCCAGGGCCACGGAACCCAGCGAGCGAACGATGTGCAGGTCGAGCTTCAGGCCGACCAGAAAGAGCAGCACGGCGACGCCGATCTCCGCCAGCAGCACCACCTCGTCGGCGGACCGGAGGATGCCGAGCACATCCGGCCCGGCGACGATGCCGGTGGCGATGAAAGCCACGATCAGGGGCTGACGCAGCAGCAGGCCCGCAAGCCCTATTACGGCCGCGAGTGCCAGCAGGGCCGCCATCTCCGTGAAAGCGCTTTCGAACTCCATCCGGTGAGGTGCCGTCGCCTGTGCCGATCTGCTGTGGGGTTCCGCGTCGAAGGCATTATAGTGAGCGCTGGAGCGGGCAGGGGAAGCACGGCCGGGCGTGGAGCGTTACCGCAAAATCCTGGTGGTGATCGCCGAAGACAGCGATCCCGGGCCGGCACTGCGCCGGGCGCTGCGGTTGGCGCGCAGCACCGGCGCCGAACTGACCCTGCTCGATATCGCCGAGCCCGCCCCCGAGGAGACCCGCGGCCTGATCGGGGCAGCAACGCTGGAGGCCCTCGAGTCCGCCGCCGTCGAGAGACGCACGGCAGCATTGCTGGGCCTGGCCGCGGAGGCCGAGTCCGCCGGCGTACCGGTGCTGAAGCGCATGGTCAGCGGCTCACCCTTTCGCGTCGCGATCCGGACGGTGCTGCGGGAAGGCCACGACCTGCTGCTGAAGACCATGGATACCGGTGATGGCCATGCCCGGTCACCGCAGGGCAGTACCGACAAGCACCTGTTGCGCAAGTGTCCGTGCCCGGTGTGGCTGATCGCACCCGGCGAGGACGGCGGACGCGTGCTGGCCGCCGTCAACCCGGATCCTGACGCGCCCGAGGACCGCGCCCTCAGCGCCGAGATCCTCGAGCTGGCGGGCATCGTGGCCCGCCTGGATGGCGTCGGGCTGGACGTGTTGCACGCCTGGCGGGTCTTCGGCGAGCTGCTGCTTGGCGGGCCGCGCCATCTGGTCCCGGACCAGGAGGTGGACCACATCATGGGCAAGGCACTGAACCGGCATGCGGGCTTCCTGCAGCAGCTGATCGACGGGACGCCCCTGCCCGGGATCACGCCGGCGCGTCATCTGGTACACGCCCGGCCGGCCGACGCGATCATCAGCTTCGTTGCCTCGAATCCCGTCGGGCTGCTGGTGATGGGCACCGTGGGCCGCACCGGCGTGCCGGGTCTGCTGATCGGCAACACCGCCGAGCGCGTGCTCGGTGAAGTGGCCTGCTCGGTGCTGGCGCTCAAGCCCCGGGGCTTTGTCTCGCCCGTTACCGGGGACTGAGGTGGGCGCTGCCTCGCGCGAGCGGGTTCTTGTACTCGGCTATGGCGAGATGGGCCATGCGATGGAGCAGCTCCTCGCCGCCCGCGCGGCACTCTCGATCTGGGACCGGTTTCCGCCGCCGGGATTCCGGTCGGCGGTGCTGGCGGAGACCGCGCCTCACGCCCGTGTGCTGATCTTCTGCGTACCCACATTTCCGCACGAGGAGATCCTTCGGGAACTGCTGCCCCTGCTGCAGCCGGACGCGGTCTGCATCAGCGTCGCCAAGGGGCTCGACGCCACCGGCCGGCCGGTGGCGCAGATCCTGGCCGGCGTGCTGGGCGGGCACTGCGGCTACGGCGTGCTGCACGGGCCGATGATCGCCGAGGAGATCCAGGCCGGGCGCCATGCCTTTGCCCAGCTCGGCCATCACGGCGGGTCGGTAGTCCCGCGGGTCACCGCGCTGTTTGCCGGAACCCGGCTCCGGGTGACCCCCGTTCCGGACATGACCGGGGTCAACTGGGCGGTGATCCTGAAGAACGTCTATGCGATGGCCTTCGGCATGGCGGATGAACTCGAACTCGGCGACAACGTGCGGGGATGGCTCGCGGCCACGGCGCTCGCGGAGCTCGATACGCTGGTGCAACGCCTCGGCGGTGCGCCCGGCACGGCGGCGGGCCTGGCCGGGCTTGGCGATCTCATCACCACGGCCACCAGCGCGCATTCCCATCACCGGGAACTGGGCCGCAGGCTCGCGGCGGGCGAGACGCGCGTGGGCACGGCAGGCGGCCTCGAGGGCGAGGCCATCCGCACGCTCGCGATCGTTGCACGCGGCGGATTGCCGGAAAGCGCCGGCCTGCCGCTGTTCGCCTGGATACGCGGGGTCGTTGCGCGGCCCGGCGATGTGCGCCACCGCTTCGGGGAGCTGCTGGCGGGCCGTTAGTTGGGGCAGGCCAGCCTCGCGTCGGACCCGCAGGCCACCGGCTCCCCGGTTCCGGGGCGGAAACTGAAGATGTGGATCTGCCGGGCCTCGAAAACAGGCGCATAGATCTCGGCCCGCCCGAAGGCACCCGGACGGTCGTAGCGCCAGGTGAGCCCGCCGATGGTGGAGATGCTCACGCCCTGGGGAAAGTTCATCAGGGTCTGTGTGGTACCCGGCCCGTAGTGTTTGTTGATGTCGAAGATCACCACGGACTCGTAGCGCCAGTCGTTCTTCCTGCGGCTCATGGGCTTCAGCACCCAGATCTTTGCCGCCTCGTCACCGCCGACCAGGATCCAGGGCCGGATAAGCCCCTCCATCCAGCGGGCCGGCCACAGCGCAATGGCCCGGTTGGGCGCGAGCCGCCCCGGGCCGCGCACCGGCGCGGGAAAGGTAGGCTGGGGACGGATGTCGTCCTTCAGGATATGCGTCGTCCAGGGCTCGTCAAAGAGGCGCCCGCTGGCCGGCTGCTGCAGCGCCAGCACCCGGCCGGGAATGGCATCGCGGGTCACCTCGAAGCAGCCGTCGCCCTGGTGATTGCTGGTCAGGATCTCAGGCCGGCCGTCCCGGTTGAGGTCCACAGCTTGCACGGCAAAGGGCCGGCCCTGCCCGCTCATGATGGCCTGCCGGCGCACCGGGCGCCCTTCGGCCGGGTTCACCGTGCGCCACTCCTGGCCTGCGGGCGCACCGAAGACCTCGATCTGGTCGCTCGTGAAGAAGTGGGTGGCGATGATCTCTTCCACCCCGTCATCGTCCAGGTCGGCTGCCGTCAGGTTCACCTCGGGGCCGTCCAGCTCGCGGGGCAGGCCGACCAGCACGGTGGGCTGCCACTGCACGCCGGGATCGAGCGCCGGCCCCGGGTTGCGGAACCAGAGCAGTTCGCCGCTCGGCGGGCAGCCGTACATGAACGGCATCAGGCTCGCCCGGGCGGTGACGAGGTCGCGCAGGCCGTCCCCGTCCATGTCGATGAAGACCGCGCCGTGGTAGTACCAGCGCTCGTTCTGCACCTGCCCGTTGGCGCAGACCGGCTCGGCCGTGCCCGCTTCCGCCACCACATACTCGGTGCGGGCCGGGTCATCCACTTTCACGAGCACAAGACGGCCCGGCCGGCGGTCCGAAAGAAAGCCGCCGGGGACCACGATCGCCTGGAAGGGCAGCACACCGTCCGGCACCTTCTCCGTCTCGTTGGGCCAGACGGTGAGCGGGCGGTCGCGGTTGCGGTCCGTCAGCACCTCGAGCTCACGGCGCGCCTCGAAGGCCGCGGGATCCACGCCGTCCAGGTCCGGAATCCAGGCGGCCAGATCCCGCTCGGTGAAGCGCTCGACCTTCATGCCTGCCGCGTCCTTCTCCACGTTGAAGAAGCTGGACATGAGCAGCGCATCGCGCTTTCTGCCCTTTGCGTCCCTGAAGGTGGACACGTGCAGGAAGGCCGGGTTGAAGGGCGTGTTCAGCACGCCCTTCCTGAAAAGCCGGATGCAGGGCTCGGGATCTGCGGCCACCGCGCCGACGCCGATGCAGAGCGCGAGAACGGCAGAGCGCAGCCCGATGGCGCGGATGGCAGACGGGCGGTAGCTGGTACGGGGCACGGGATTCCTTTGCGGTCAGCGGCGGGCGCTTGTGCGGCCGTCAGCCCTGTTAGCGGCCTGCAGGCCGGCTGCTGATGATCTTGGCCTCCACGCCCACCAGCTCGAAAGCGTCCCAGAAATCGTCCGTGCCCTGCTGCAGGCGGGCTCGGTCGGCCTCCGTCGCCGCAGCCGCGGGCACCCCGGTACGCTCCTGCTGCTGCGCTTCGAGGCGTCGGCCAAAATCCTCGCGGGTGTACGGCTCGCCGGTCAGCTCCGCGGCATACAGCCAGAAGGTCTGCTGGATCACCGCCTCCCGCTCACGCTCGGGATTGCCCGAGAATGGCGTCCTGAGCCGGCCGCTGTCCCTGAGCTCCGCCACGGTGCTCTCGATCGCCGCGATGGCCTCCAGCAGCAGCGGCACCGCCACTTCGGGCTCGAGACCGGTGTCCACCCGGCGACCCGTCGACGCCCCGGTGCCCGGTATCAGGGCCCGCCCCGGCGGCGCGGCATCCGCCCGGGGCGGCACGCTGAGGGGCTGGCCGCTGCCAGCGTATCGCCACCATTCGCCGGCCGGCGGCAGGTCGTGGCCGGCCGGCACCGGCGGGCGGTGCACGTCGGTGCAGAAGCCCTGCACGGGAATCACCTGCGATGACTTCGCGGCTATCGTTGCCCTCTGTGCCGGCGCGACGACGTAACTCTGGTACTGGCCGCTGGAGGGGATGTACAGGTTCCCGAGGGGTACTTCGACGGGGCTCGCGGTGTCATTGCGCAGCGTGATGTCGGCGATATGGCCCGTGGTGCGCCCGGTGCCCTTTGCCGCGACCGTGCTGATCCCGGCAGGAAGCCCGGGACCCCGCGTGACGGCTGCCGCCGGTGACGGGCTGCCGGCCGCAGCCACCGCCGCTGCACCGCCCGTGGCCGCCAGCCGGACCGGCGCGACCGGCGCACACCGCTCCGACCAGCCCTGCCAGCGCGTGGCCGCACCGGCCGACGGCCGGCTGTCCGGTGCTGCAACCCGCACCTGGCCGTCGGCATCGGCACTGAGCAGCCAGTTGAAGGCTTCGGTGGTCACGGGATCCTCGCCCGGGCGGGTCGCATGCACGAACAGCGACACCTCGCCCAGGGCCGAGAGCTGCGGCGGCGACAGACTGAACCGGATGCCGAGTGAGCGGGCGCCACCGTAAGCGGTACTGAAGCCCAGCTGCTGCCAGGTTGCGGGCCTGCCTGCACCCGCCGGTATGCCCGTGCTGCCGGGATCCCTGCCCCAGGCCTCGCTCCAGCTTCCGGACTCCCGGCTCACGACCTGGCCGCCGGTGGAGGCGGTCTTCGACCAGGACACCGACAGGGACGGGTCGCTCCACAGCTCGTAGATCTCATAGCTCTGCGGATAGAGGCGCCTGCCGTCACAGCTCTGCAGGAACACCGTCTGGAAGGTGCCCCTGTCAGCGGAGGCCAGGATGCCGGCACTGACCAGCAGACTGTCCTCTGCAAAGCGGGCACGGGCACCGGCTTCGAGCGTGCTCCCGTCCCGCCTGATGGTCGCGTAATCCTGCTTCCGGGTCGGGTCGCGCCGCGTCGCGGGGCTTGTGGATCTCGCGCCCGGGCTGGCGGTACCGGCCGGTGTCGCGCCGATCAGCCCGCCCAGCACGCTTCGGGCAACCTTTTCCCCGGTCCCGGGCCTGCCGACCCGGCTCTGCGGGCCAACGACGACAGGCGCCATCGGGTCCGCGGTCGGGGCATAGGCCGCAGTGGCAGCGCCGGTCTTCACTGCCGGTTCGGACGAGTCCGCGGTGACGGCCGCGGGATAGCCGGATACCGCAGTGATGAGCAGCAGGATGACGGTCGCGGGCCGGACAGCCGGGACAAAGCGGACACGCATCGTTCAATCCCCCCGGGAATTCCCGACGCAGCTCAAAGGCGCGCGTACGCCGAAAGTATAGCCCTATGACGGTGACGTGGCGCCCCCCAGCGCCTCGTTCCGTCCGGCACCGGTGCGCCGCTCGCGCCAGTCGTTGCCGATGCCGAGCAGGGCCGGCACGAACAGGAAGACCAGCAACGGCGAGAACAGCAGGCCGAAGATCAGCGTCACGGCAATGGGCTGCACGAGCTGGGCCTGCAGGCTGCCCTCGAACAGCAGGCTGACCACGCCTCCGATGGTCGTGCCGGTGGTCAGGATCACCGGTCGCAGGCGTTCACGCACCGCGCGCAGTACCGCATCGGCAAAAGCCGTGCCGTCTGTCCGGTGCCTTTCGACCGTCTGCACCAGCACGATCGCGTCATTGACGAGCACGCCAGAGAGTCCGAGCAGGGCCTGCAGGCTCAGCATGTTCATGTTGAAGCCCATCACCCAGTGGCCGAATACGGCGCCGACCATGCCGAGCGGGATGATGGCCATCACGACCAGGGGTCGCGTGTAGCTGGCAAATACCCAGGCGAGGATGATGTAGATGCCGGCCAGCGCCAGAACCAGCGCGGTGCGGAATTCACCCAGCGCACGCGCCTGTTCCTGTGCCTTGCCCTTGAACTCGGCCCGGACGCCGTACTTGCGCATGAGGTCGGTCAGCACCGTCTCCCGCAGCAGTGCGGCCACCTGGTTGGTGGTCGTCACGTCGTAGTCTATGTCCGCGGACACTGCGACCTGGCGCAGGCCGTCTTCCCGGCGGATCTCGGAGAAGCCGATCCGCGATTTGAGCTTCACGACCTCCGTCAGCGGGACATCCGCGCCATCCGCGGTGCGCAGGTAGAGGTCCCGGATCGTATCGCGGGCGTTCTGCCCGTGCGCGAGCTTTACGCGGACGATCACTTCCTCCTGGTCTCGCGGAAAACGCTGGGCAATCGCCCCTTCGAAGGCATCACGCACCTGGCGGGCGACGCCCTGCGTCGTGAAGCCCATCGCCCGGCCGGCCGGCGTGAGCTCCATGACCAGCTCCTCCTTGCCCCACGGAAGGTTGTCGGCCACGGACAGGACGCCGGGGATATCGCCGATCCTCTCCTGCAGCTCGACTGCCGCGGCCTTGAGCGTGCGCAGGGGGGCGCCTGACAGGCGCATGTCCAGATCGCGGCCCGGGGGGCCGCCGGCGCTCAGGTCAATGATGCTGAGCCGCTCGACGCCGGGCAGCGGCCTGACTTCCTCCCGCCAGGCGCGGATGAACTCGGCGTTGTGCACGCCGCGCAGGTCGCCGGAAATCAGCTCCACCGTGTAGCCGCCGGCATGGTCGCCGGACTGGATCACTTCCCCGGGGCGTGACTCATTGGTACCGATACTGCCGACCTGGTAGCGGATCAGGCCACCGCGGCCGTCCGTCAGCCTGGCCTCCGCCGCGCGCACGGCCCTGCCCATCTCGGCCACCATCTTCCCCGTCTGTTCGCGCGGCGTTCCCGGCGTAAAGGAGAAGTTGCCGAAGAACAGGTCCGTCTCCGGCGAGGCAAAGAACTCGAAGCCCACCCGGCCGGTGGCGAACATCGAAACGGTGACGACCAGCGCGCACACGGTCGCAAGGACGGTGCTGTAGCGGTGCTCATAGCAGCGCCCGGTCAGGCGGGCGAAGCGGCCCTCGCGAAAGGCGCGGAAGCGCTCCAGAAAGCGCTCGCGCGCGGCCACCAGCCGGTAGCCGGCACGCGCCAGCCACTGGCCGGGGCCGCCCTCCGGGCTCGCAAGCCGTGCGCTGAACGGATTGACGCCCGCACCACCGCTCCTGTCCAGCCGCTCGAGCGCATGTTTCAGGTGCATCGGCAGCACGAGCAGGCACTCGATCAGGCTGAAGGCGATGGCCAGACAAACGGTGATCGGCAGTTCGCGGATGATCTTGCCGACGGTCGCGCCGATGGCCAGCACCGGCATGAAGGCGGCGACGGTGGTCAGCCCGGCCGCCACCACGGCGGGCGCCATGCGGCCGACGGCGCCGAGCACAGCCTCCTCCGGGCTCGCACCCCGCCGGTGGAGCACCTCGGCGCTCTCGGCGACGACGATGGCGTCATCGACGATGATGCCGATGGCCATGAGGATGGCGAACATGCTGATCAGGTTCAGCGTGAGCCCGAGCGCCGCCATGGCGCCGAGCGTGGCCAGCACCGAGACGGGAATGCCCCAGGCCACCCAGAAGGCAACCCGGGCATTCATGAACAGAAACAGGATCAGCAGCACGAGGATGATGCCCTGTGCACCGTTCTCGACGACCATCCGGACGCGCTGCGTGGCCTGATCGGCAAAGACATCGAACATGTCCACCCTGAGCGTGGGCGGCAGCTCGGCCCGCAATTCCTCGAGGTAGCCGGCGATGAGCTTCTGCGCATCGACCGAATCCACGCCTCGCGCACGCATCACCATCATCCCGACCGACTGGTACTCGCCGGTGACGCGCGAGACGCCACCTTCCTCGACAGCCTCGCTGATGCGGCCGATGTCGCGAAGGCGGATCTTCTCGCCCGAGTTGCGCGACACCACCTCGATATCGGCCACCTCGCGGGCCGATCGGGCCAGATGCTCGGTGCGGATCTGGCGGGACACGCTGCCGCTCTCGACGCTGCCGGAGGGCAGATCCACGCTCGAGGCGGCAATCCGCCGGGCCAGGTCATCGACGGTGAGCCCAAGGGCGCGCAGCGCGTCGTCCGGCAGCTCGACATGGATCTCCGACTTGCGCACGCCGAGCAGGCGCACCTCGGTGAGCCCCATGTCCAGCAGGTCATCGCGGATCCGCCGCGCATGGCGCTTGAGGGCGATTTCAGGGAACGGGCCGGAGACCTCTATCCGGCACACCAGGTCGGAGTTGACGATCTGGGCAACGACCGGCCGCTCCATGTCCTGGGGAAAGGTCGTGATACGCGACACCGCAGACTGGACGTCAGTGAGCGCCTTCGACATGTTCACGCCGGCGTCGAAGTCGATGATGATCTCCGCCCGGCCCTCCGACGCCACCGAGTCGACGCGGTCCACCTTCTCCAGAAAACGGATCTCGGGCTCGATGGCCTCGAGCACGTTGCTCTCGATATCCTCGGGGCTGGCGCCCGGCCACTGGACGCTGATCTTGATCTTCTCGATGGTGAAATCGGGCAGCACCTGGCGGGAAATATTGCCGGCACCCCAGATTCCAAACAGGATCAGCGCCCACATCAGCAGGTTTCCCGCCACCGGGTGACGGGCAAAAAGCGCAATGATGCCGCGCTCCGCCATGCCTAGTCGCCGGACTGCTGGTCGATGACCCTGACGCCGACACCGGCCTCACGCAGCGGCGTGGCGATGACCCGGTCACCCTCGGCGAGGACGGGGTCGGCCGCAGACGTGAAGATGATGTCGTTACCGGCATGGCCGAGGAGTGTGATGCGGCGTTCTGCCAGGCGCCCGTCAGCGATGATGTAGATCCTGTCGTCGCCGTAGAGTGCGCTCTCCGGTGCCACGTAGACGTCGGCGTACTCCCGGTCGGGCACCGTCACGGCCACGAAGGCGCCGGGCCGGAGGTCCCGCTGCAGGTCGCCATCGAGGGTCGCGTAGACGTCGACACCGCCGGTGGTGGAGGCAATTTCGGCACCGACGCGCGCAATGCGCGCCGGGTAGCTCTGCTCCTCTGCGCCCACCCGCCAGGCCACGGTCACGCGGCGCCCGACCACGGCTTCGCCGGCGCCGATCAGGCGCCCGTATTCGGCATTGGACAGCGAGAAGCGGGCCTCGAGCTGGCCGGTATCGGTCAGGTCTGCCACCTTGTCGTTGATGCCGAGCTGCTTGCCAAGGTTGGCATTGACGCTGCCTACGACCCCGGCGTAGGGCGCAACGAGGCGCGTATCGGCAAGGTCGCGCGCGGCGCGCTCGACCTCGATGCGCCGCTGGTCGAGGATCGCCTCCTGCTGACGCAGGGCCAGCTCGGCGTTGTCCCGGTCACGCTCCGACACGGTGCGCTCCGCCCAGAGCGCCTCGGTGCGCCGCAGGTCGCGCTGCAGCTGGTCGAGGCGGACCTCGGCTTCGCGCAACTGCGCCCGTCGTTCGGCCAGCGCGGTCCGGTAGTGAAAGGGATCGATCTCGAGCAGCAGTTCGCCGGCGGTCACCAGGCCGCCCTCGCGAAAATTGGCGCCAATGCGCGCAATGGGGCCGGCCACCAGGGCGCGCAGCTCGCTGCGCCGGCCGGCAACGATCTCGCCGAACAGGCTGAGGTCGGGGCGAACGGTCTGCCGGCGGATCGCCAGCGAATTGACCGGCCAGACGCGCTCTGCATGGGGTTCGGGCACCAGCACCGGGCGGGTGACCAGCAGGAGGGCGATGATCATCGCGGTGACGATCAGGACCAGCAGCGGGACCCCCCCGCGGCGGGCCGCAAGCCGGCGTACCGGCGCGTAGAGGGCCGGGAGGATCGGGACGGGCATGGTTCGGATCTACCGCAAGGGGGCGCCAGTGACAACGGGGAACGACGCCCGGATCATACTATCCGGCGCGATGGCCCTGCGACCCGCCGGGCCGCCACATGCCGGCCTTCGCCGGCCTCACGCGGAAGGCAGCCGTCAGTGGTTCTACGTATTCTTGCGCCCAGCCCGACCCGGGTCGGGGAATAATGTGGCCGATGGACAGGAAGACGCAGCTCAATTTCTGGTACGTGGCCCTTGCGGCACTGGCCATCCTGTTCATCCGCGACTTCTGGGAAGCCTACCGGACCGTCGAGCCGATTCCCTACAGCCAGTTCCAGGAGTACCTGGCCGAGGGCCGGATCGCCGAGGTAACCGTCCAGGAGCGCGTCCTGCGCGGCACGCTCCGCACCCCGATGGCCGATGGCCGGAGTGAATTCGTGACCACGCGGGTGGAGCCCGACATCGCGGCGGAACTCACCCGCTACAACGTGAAGTTCAGCGCGACCCGCCAGAACACCTTCATCCGCGAGGTGCTGTCCTGGATACTTCCCACCCTCTTCTTCATCGCGGTCTGGCTCTTCGTGTTCCGCCGGCTGGGCGAGAGGCAGGGCCTCGGCGGGCTCATGACGATCGGCAAGAGCAGGGCCAGGGTCTACGTCGAGACCGACATGAAGGTGACTTTCGCCGACGTGGCGGGCATCGACGAGGCCAAGGCCGAACTGCAGGAAATCGTCAATTTCCTGCGCAATCCGGGCTCCTACGGGCGACTGGGCGCCCGCATCCCCAAGGGCATACTGCTGGTGGGGCCACCGGGAACGGGCAAGACCCTGCTCGCGAAGGCCGTCGCGGGCGAAGCCCGCGTGCCGTTCTTCTCGATCTCGGGCTCGGAGTTCGTCGAGATGTTCGTGGGCGTGGGCGCGGCCCGCGTCAGGGACCTGTTTGAACAGGCCCGCAACCAGGCGCCCGCCATCATCTTCATCGATGAGCTCGATGCACTGGGCCGGGCACGCGGGGCCACGGGGCCGATCGGGGGCAACGACGAGCGTGAGCAGACCCTGAACCAGCTGCTCGCCGAACTGGACGGCTTTGATCCGGGCAAGGGCATCGTGCTGCTCGCGGCAACCAACCGCCCCGAGATCCTCGATCCCGCCCTGCTGCGGGCTGGCCGATTCGACAGGCAGGTGCTGGTGGATCGCCCGGACAAGGCGGGACGGGTGCAGATACTCAGGGTCCACGTGCGCAGCATAAGCCTGGCGCCCGACCTGGACCTCGAGCAGGTGGCCGCGCTGACCACCGGTTTTTCCGGCGCCGACCTCGCCAATCTGTGCAACGAGGCCGCGCTCGCCGCCACCCGCCGCGGTGGCCAGGATGTGTCGCTGGCCGATTTCACGGTGGCGGTCGAACGGATCGTCGCCGGCCTCGAGAAGCGCAACCGCGTGCTCAACCAGCGGGAGCGGGAGATCGTCGCCTACCACGAACTCGGTCATGCGCTGGTGGCCCTGGCCCTGCCCGGCACTGACGTGGTGCACAAGGTGTCCATCATTCCGCGCGGCATCGGTGCGCTCGGCTACACCATCCAGCGTCCCACCGAGGACCGCTTCCTGATGACGCGGCCGGAGCTCGCGGACAAGATTGCCGTGCTGCTCGGCGGCCGGGCCGCGGAAAAGCTGGTTTTCGGCCAGCTGTCCACCGGGGCCGCGGACGACCTCGCCAAGGTCACCGACATCGCCCGCGCCATGGTCACGCGCTATGGCATGGTGGAGGAACTGGGCTACGTGGCCTACGAGACCGAGCAGCCGCGCTTCCTGGACGTGCCGGGGATCGCAGCCGGTGGCCACCGCACCAGCGCCGGGACCCAGGAGACGATCGACCGGGCGATCCGGACGATCGTCATGCAGAGCTTCGAGCGCGCGTCCGGGATCCTGGCCCGCAACCGGGCCGTGCTCGACCGCTGCGCGCAGGATCTGCTGGTGCGCGAAACCCTCGACGGCCCCTTACTGGCCGAGCTGACCCGCGACCTGGACAAGGCCGGCTGAAGCGGCCGCGGCATTCACAATCCCTGCAACCCGGTCTGGGGCATCAAGGGCAATGTCGCAGGCGCAGACGGCGTCGCGCACGGGCAGCGATCGCCCCTACGCCGGCGAGCAACAGCCAGCCCGTGGCCGGCAGCGGCACTGCGGCCGGTGGATTGCCCCAGTCGATGCCGCTCTCCGAAACGAAAGTCAGACCCTCGATGATGTCACCGTTCTCGTCGCGCGCGGTGATGCCGAGCCAGATCAGGGTGTCCTCCAGGCTCGTACGGGCGAATCCGGCGGATGTGCAGGTGGTGACACATCCGGCGGAGGCGCTGAACGTCAGGCGGACAGCGACGGGCTGACCGACGATAAACACGTCGGTGTAGCCCGGCGTAATTCCCGGTGTGGTGGTCGTGAACGTCGTCGGCAGGGATGCTCCGGAACTGCCAAATGCTGCCGATTCACTCCCGCTTACGTCGGCTTCCGACCAAGGGGTAACGAGACTGAAGGCCGGGCCGCGGTAGGGGGATGCGGAGAGTAGCGCCGTGCTGCGCCAGGATGCTCCTCCGCCACTCTGTGCGACCGAACCGGAAACCGAAATGGTGGCGCTGAGACGGGCAAGGAACACCGAAGAACCGGGCGGCGCGGTCAATATGAAGGTGTCCGTCAGTTCAACGTTGGCTTCGGCTTCGTAGCCGTAGCTGCCTTCGGGCGACGCGGGCCATGCGCTCTCCGCGCGCAGTCTCAGCATGCCCGGTGTCACCGACATCGATGCCCTGCTGCTGCCTATGCTTGCGGTAACGCTCAGCCCGGCGCCGAGCGGAACTCCGAAAGGCTCCGCCTCCCCGCTGTAATTAAAAGCGTCAGAGGCGCTGACCAGATACTGTACGGTCGCCGCCGGCGCCGACAGCGACAGCAATAAACCGGCGGTGAGCAGTCCGGTTGGGGCAAGGCGCAAGAACAACCAGCTGCTCGGTCGCGGATTGGTTCCTCTGGAGAAGACTTTACATAACCACATGTTCTTGTTCTCCTTCTCTTGGTGTACCCATAACAAACCGATTGGCTGCTGGCAACCGTATCCGGGCCCCGGGAGACCGTATGACGCGCGATACGCTGGACGACCCCCGGCCAGCCGACGCGACTTGTGGCCGGGGCAGCACGCCAGAGCCCGTCAGTAACGGGCGGACATCACCACTTACTTGCCAAACTGAACCGCCACCTGGGCAGAACCGGCTGCCCCGGCGCCGATCCGCACGGCAGTGACCTTGTACTCGGGCGCCCCGGTGATGCGGTCGCGTTGGCCGCTGGTCAGCACATTCACCGCGGTGGCCGGGTCGTGGAAGGTGGCGAAGAGTTCGCCCGGGCGGACGGTGTCGCTCACCCGCGCCACGAGGCGGGCCCGGCCGTGGCGGCTCTCGACCAGCACCTGATCGCCGCTCGCAATGCCCGAGGCCCCGGCATCCGCGGGATTGATGTCCAGGCAGTCCGTGGGCCGCAGCGCCCGGGTGCCTCCGGTGGCCGTCATGGTGCCGGCATTGAACTGGTAAAGCGTGCGGCCGGTGGTGAGCAGCAGCGGGAAATCGGCCGTCACGGCTTCATCGGTGGGCAGGTAGTCGACGCAGGCAAGGCCGGCCCTCGGCCCGATGGCGAAGCGCTCGCGGTACAGCACGTCGCCGCCTGGCTGCGATTCGTCGGTGCAGGGCCACTGCAGGCCCTCCCCCTCGATACGGGCGTAGCTGATGCCGGCGGCACCCGGCCAGGCGGCGCGCACCTCGTCCCAGATTCCGGCGGAATCTTTCCACCCGAAGCCCCGGGCGTGGCCCATGCGCCCGGCCACATCACAGAGGATCTGCCAGTCAGGGCGGGCCTCGCCGGGCGGCGGCACGGCACGACGCACCCGCTGGATACGCCGCTCCGAATTCATGAAGGTGCCGTCCCGCTCGAAGACACTGGCAGCGGGCAGGAACACGGTGCCGAATTCGCGGGCCGTCTCGTTCAGGAACAGGTCCTGGACGATCACGCACTCGAGCTTCGAAAGCGCAGCCCGCGTGCCGGCCAGACCCGCGTAGGTGAGCAGCACGTCATAGCCCACCACCCACAGCGCCTTGAGCCGGCCAGCGGCCGCCGCATCCAGCATGCGGGGCAGCGTCAGGCCGGGGGCCTCGGGCAGGGCCTGCTGCCAGAGGGCGGCGAAGCGCCCGCGGGCCTGGTCGAGGGCAGCACCGCCCGTCAGGTTGCCCGGGTCGCAGCCCATCTGGGCCGAGCCCTGCACGTTGTTCTGCCCGCGCAGCGGGTTCACGCCCGCGCCGGCCTTGCCCAGGTTGCCGGTGAGCAGGGCCAGGTTGATGACGCACTTCACGCCCTCGGTGCCCTGCAGGTGCTCGGTCACGCCGAGCCCGTGAAAGCACATGGCCGGCCGGGTGGTGGCGTAGAGGCGCGCGGCACGGCGGATGTCGTCGGCGGGCACGGCGCAGATTTCTGCGGCGCGCTCCGGCGTCCAGCCGGCCACCAGCGCCGCATGGGCCTCACGACCTTCCACGCGGCTGCCGAGGAACTGCTCATCCGCCAGGCCCTCGGCCAGGATCACGTGGGCGAGCGCATTGAGTAGCGGCACGTTGGTGCCCGGCCGCAGCGCCAGGTGGATGCGCGCGTGCGCGGTGAGCGGCGTGGCCCGGGGATCAATGACGATCAGCGGCACGCCCGCCCTCACCCGCTGCAGGATGCGCGCCCCGACGATCGGGTGATTCTCGGCTGGATTGCAGCCCACCAGCAGGAAGGCGCCCGCCTGCTCGATGTCGTCGAAGGAATTGGTGGCCGCGCCCTGGCCGAGCATGGCCTTGAGCGCGGCGGCACTCGGCGTGTGGCAGACCCGGGCGCAGCAGTCCACGTTGTTGGTGCCGAGCACGGTGCGGGCGAATTTCTGCGTGACGTAGTTGTCCTCGTTGGTGGCCCGGGCGGATCCCAGCACGCCGATGGCGTCGGGTCCGTGGCGGTCGAGGATGCGCCGGAGCGAGCCCGCCACCGCGTCCAGGGCCGCGTCCCAGCTGGCCGGCTCCCAGTCCCCACCGCGCCGCAGCAGTGGCCTCGTCACCCTGCCCGCTGCGTCGTTGAACTCGATGGCGTAGCGGCCCTTGATGCACAGGTGCCCCTTGTTCACCGGCGACTCGACCACCGGCCTGACCTGCACCACGCGCCCGTCGCGTGCGCCGACGTGGAGCTCGCAGCCCACGCCGCAGTAACCGCAGACGCTGCGCGTCCAGGTGGTGGCCTCGCCCAGCGCGAGCCGCTGCCTGTCCACCAGGGCGCCGCTCGGGCAGGTGTCCACGCAGGCCCCGCAGCCCGTGCAGCTGCTCGCGGCCAGGGTCGTGAGTGAATCCGGCACGACACGGCCGTCCGGCGCGCGCCCGAGCACATGCCAGACCGACAGGCCCTGGACCTCGTCGCAGATGCGCACGCAGCGGTAGCACTGGATGCACTGGGACATGTCCACGCGAATGTAGGGGTGTGACTCGTCCACCGGCATGCCGGGCGGCACGGGTTCATCCAGCGCGGCGATACCGTAGCGCTCCAGGATCCGGTGAAAGGGCTTCTCCGGCAGCAGGGCCCGGCTCGCCGCCGGCGCCCGCGGGGCGAGCAGCTCGAGCTGGGTGCGGCGGAAGGCCTCGAGTGCCACCGACTGCGTGGTGACCACCATGCCGTCGGCCGCGGCGCTGATGCAGGCAGCAAGCGGCCGGTCAGACCCCTCGACTTCCACCGAACACAGGCGGCACATCCCCGAAGGCCTGAGCCTGGGGTCGTGGCAGAGCGTGGGCAGCGCAATGCCGGCCGCGGTGAGCACGTCGAGAAGGCTGGCTCCGGCCGCCGCCTGCCGCGGCACGCCGTTGATCACGAGGCGGATCGGTGGCCGGTTGGCAGCCTGACCCATGGCGTGCCGCCGCGCCCCGCGCAGCGCTACTGGCTGCGGACCGACAGGACCGGGCAGGTGGCCCGCCGCAGCACGCCCTCGGTGGTGCTGCCGAGTAGCACGTGCTTGAGGCCCGAGTGTCCGTGGGTGGTGATGACGATCATCTCCGCCCCTTTTTCGCTGGCGTAGTCCACGATGGTCTCGGCCGGACGCCCCGTCAGCACCGCCGTGACGACACCGTGCAGCGCGCTTAAGTGCTTGCCGGCAAACCGGGCCATGCTTTCCTTTGCGCCCTTCACCAGCTCATCGATGCTGGGCAGGGGCATGCCCCCGCCCATCTCCAGGGTGGCGAAGGCCCACGGGTCCTGCACCACGAAGATGCAGTGGACATCCGCCCCCAGGTCCTTCTGCAGGCGCGCCACCCAGGGCAGGGCCACCAGCGACTGGGCCGAGAAATCCGTGGGGAAGACGATCACTTTCCGGGGGGCTGTCATGGTCTGTTCCTCGCTGGGCCAAAGGACTACATCGCTGCCACTGCGCGCAGGGGCTACAGCAGCTCTGCCGTGCTGATTGTAGTTCGATCCGGCGCGGGCCGGGTCCGCCGCTCAGCGATCGGTGCGGCCGGGAGCCGCACTGCCGCTCGCCAGGGTCCAGTCCACCAGCTCCGGCACCAGCGTGTCCGCACCCTGCTGGAACGCAGCCACCACCGCCGCCAGGCCCCGGCCCTCGACCGCGACCGTGCGGGCGAAGGTGCGGACGGCAGCAATCCGGCCTGCGGGACCGCAGGCCAGGCTTGCGGCCAGCGTCAGCTGCACCTCGCGCCGGGCCTGGTGGTACTCGAAGACCCGCAGGTCGGTGAGCAGCGTGCAGTCCCCCGGCGCACCCGATCCCAGGCGCGTCGCGCCGGTGATCCGGCCCGAGCGGGCAAAGCCCTCGACGAGCACCGCCTGCACCAGTTCCGGGGCGCGGGCTGCCCAGCGGCCGCCCTCCAGCACGCCGAGCGCGCCCTCCCGGGTGCGCGTCACGATGCGCGCGCCGGCGACCGGCTCCAGGGCGATGGGCTCGTCGATGGCCAGTTGCCAGCTCACGGGCTCGCCTCCGGGCGATTCAGGACCGGCAAGCCGCAGGTCATAGACCGGCAAGGACGCCGGTTTCGTGTCCACCAGGGTGCAGGAGCCGGCAAAGGCAGCCATCACCAGCAGCACGCCGGGCAGGCGCAGACGTCGTCGGATCGGCAGACAGCTGTGCATCAGCGCGCCTCGTATTCCCGGGGTACGGAGCCCGGCTGCAGCAGCGCCCCGGGGTCCTGCTCCAGCCGCTCCACCAGGCGCCGCAGGGACCGCACGCTGGCGCGCAGCTCCGTCAGGGCGGGCGCCACCTGCGTCAGGCCGTCGCGGGCAAAGCTGTCGAGCCCTTCCTGGTTGGCCTCGACCGTCGCGGCAATCCGGGCCGTGGCCTGCTGTAGGGCATCCAGGCTGGCCCTCGTGCTGGCGAGCAGCGCCGGCCCTTCGTCATCGAAGAGCCGCGCGGCGCCGGCGGCCGCGGCATCCAGGTTGGCCAGCAGCGGCTCGGTGCGCTGCAGGGACTGGTTCAGGGCCCGGGACGCGGCCGTGATATCACCAATGGCGCGGCTGATGTCGGTGGTGCGGTCCGCGAGGCCGGCGGTGAGCGTCTCGACGTTGCGCAGCGTCGCGGTAAACGCCGCGATGTTGTCCTCCTGGAGCAGCACGGCCAGGCGGAGCAGCAGTTCGTTGGCATTGCCGACGATGTCGCCACCCGAGGCCAGCAGCGACTGCAGGGCCGACTCGCTGGCGACGATCTCGGGCACCGAGTCGCCCGGCTTCGCCGCGAGGGCCGGCGCATCGGGCGAGCCGCCCGTGAGCTGGATGATGGCGACACCCGTGAGGCCGGTGAACGCGAGCCGCGCCCGGGTGTCGGTGCGCACCGGCGTGCCGGCCGTGAGCCGCACGTAGGCCACCGCCCGGCGGGGGTCCTCCGGCGCGAGCGAGAGTCCGCGCACCTCGCCCACCTGGATGCCGTTGTACTGCACGGCGCTGCCGAGGCTGAGTCCCGTGACGGGTTCGTTGAACACCACGTTGTAGTAGCTCCACTCGCGGTCCAGCGAGAGCTTGCCGAGCCACAGGACGAACAGCACCGCACCGACGATGACGGCCAGCGCAAAGGCCCCGATCACGACATAGCTGGCGCGGGTTTCCATGGAGCTCAGCCGGCCGGCGGCGAGCCGTCAACCGCCCGGGCGCTTCGGGCCCGCGGCCCCCGGAAGCAGGCCTGGATCCAGGGGTGAGGGTGACGCTCCACCACCGCCGTGCGGTCGTTCACGATGATGCGCCCATCGGCCAGCACGGCCACGCGGTCACAGAGGGCATAGAGGCTGTCCAGATCGTGGGTCACCAGAAACACGGTCAGATTAAGCGCCCGGCGCAGGGTACTCAACAGCTCGTCAAAGTCCGCCGCACTGGCGGGGTCGAGCCCGGAGGTGGGCTCGTCGAGGAACAGGATCTCCGGATCGAGCGCCAGCGCCCGGGCAAGGCCGGCCCGCTTGCGCATGCCGCCGGACAGCTGGGACGGGTACTTGTGGGCCGCATCCGCCGGCAGGCCGGCCAGGCGGATCTTGAGCAGCGCCAGTTCGTCCAGCAGGTCGGGGGGCAGCCGGTAGTACTCCAAGAGCGGCACCTGCACGTTCTCGAGGACGGTCAGCGAGGAGAACAGCGCGCCATCCTGGAAGAGCAGGCCGAAGCGGCGCTCGAAGCGCCGCCGCTGTTCGGGATTGAGCCAAGTGGTGTCCTCGCCGAACAGGCGAACCACGCCACCCGCGGGCCGCTTCAGTCCGAGGATGGTTCGCAGCAGCACGCTCTTGCCCGCACCCGAGCCGCCGATGATCCCCAGCACCTCGCCCCTGCGCACCTCCAGATCCAGTCCGTCGTGGACCACCTGCCTGCCGTAGGCCGTGCCGAGTCCCCGCACCTCGACGACCAGCTCCGGCGGGCTCAAATGCCCAGCTCCATGAAGCTCATGGCAAACAGCGCATCGAAGACGATCACCATGAAGATCGACTGGACGACGGCGGAGGTCGTGTGCTGCCCGACCGACTCGGCGCTGCCCGTCACCTTGAAGCCCTCGAGGCAGCCGATGGTGGCTACCAGGAAGGCGAACACGGGCGCCTTGACCATGCCGACGACGAAATGCCGAAGCTCCGTCATCTCGTACAGTCGCGAGACGAACATGCTGGTGCTGATGTCCAGCGACAGCACCGACACCAGTCCTCCGCCCAGGATGCCCGCCAGCATCGCGATGAAGGTCAGGATAGGCAGCATGACCAGCAGGGCCACCAGGCGCGGAATGACGAGCAGCTCGACGGGATCGAGGCCGATGGCCTGGATGGCATCCAGCTCCTCGCGGCTCTTCATGGAGCCGATCTGGGCGGCGAAGGCGCTGCCGGAACGGCCCGCGAGCAGGATCGCCGTGAGCAGCACGCCGAATTCCCGCAGGAAGGAGATGGACACGAGTTCCACCGTGAAGATCTCGGCGCCCAGGTCGCGGAGCGCCGTGGCGCCCACGAAGGCGACGACGGCACCCACCAGGAAGGTGAGCAGCGCCACGATGGGCACCGCGTCCAGGCCGATCTCCTCCATGTGGAAGACCGTGGAGGTGAGGCGCAGCCGCCGGGGACTGGTGAGCGTCCGCGCCAGCCTGGCGAGCACGAGGCCGACAAATCCCAGGAACTCGTAGCCGATGCGGCCGACGTCCACCACGGCCTTGCCCAGCCGCCACAGGATGCGGCTCACGCTGCCGCGCCGGTCCGGAATCGGGGCCTCCACCACCAGCCGGCTCGCGATCAGCCGCAGCAGCGCCGCGGCCGCCGGATCCAGGCCCTCGACCGCGTGCGCATCGAGGGCGACACCGCTCGGCCTGAGCGCGCGCAGCAGCAGCAGTGCCCCGGCCGTGTCCAGGCCGGTAACGGCGCTGGCATCCACGGCCAGCGGGCCGGGGGGTAGCCGGGCCGCAAGCGCGTCCACGGCGGGCGCCAGCGCGGGTGCCTCGGCGAGCGTCCACGGCCCCGCCAGGATCAGGCGCCGGCGGTCCGGGTCCAGGCGGAGCGCAGCGGAGGGGGCTTCTGCCATGGGGAGAGGTTAACCGACCCCATGGCGCCAGGGCACCGTGCGGGCCGGATCGACGAAACGCTGGTAGGCGGCATAGGCGTAGCGATCGGTCATGCCCGCCACGTAGTCCGCCACGGCCCGGGCGCGGCCGGCGGCGCCCTGCGCCGTTTCGGCGTCCCGGGCCCGGGCGGCGTGCTCCGCGGGCATGGCGGACGGTTCGGCGAGGAAGCACCCGAACACGGCTTTCAGCATGTCCTGGGCCTCCCGCGTCACCGCCAGCACCCGCTCGTGGCGGTAGAGGTGCCGGTGCAGGTAGCGCTTGAGGGCCAGGTGCTCCCGCCCGATGGCCGGGCTCAGCGCGATCAGCGGTTCGGCGAGCGCGCGCACGCCATCGGGGCTGCGCGGCGCGGCGGCCCGTATATTGAGCCGGCTCGTCTCCACCATGTCGGTAACCACCTCGTTGATCATGGCCCGGATGGTCTCGTGGATCCGTACCCGGCGCGGCGCATCGGGCGCTGCGGCCAGCACCGGGGCGTAGTGCCGGCGAAAGAGCGGCACCGTGAGCAGGCCCTTCTCCGACAGCAGGCCCGAACGCAGGCCGTCGTCCACGTCGTGATTGTTGTAGGCAATCTCGTCGGCGAGGTTGGTCACCTGCGCCTCGAGGCCCGGCTGGCGCCGGTCGAGAAAGCGCTCCCCCAGTTCACCGAGTCGCCGGGCATTGCGCCGGCTGCAGTGCTTGAGTATGCCTTCCCGGGTCTCGAAGCACAGGTTCAGGCCGCGGAAACCCAGATACCGCTCCTCCAGTTCGTCGACGACGCGCAGGGATTGCAGGTTGTGCTCGAAGCCGCCCCAGGGCCGCATGCACTCGTTGAGCGCGTCCTCTCCCGCGTGGCCGAAGGGGGTATGGCCCAGGTCGTGGGCCAGCGCGATGGCCTCGACGAGCCCGGCGTTGAGGCCGAGGCACCGGGCCACCGTCCGGCCGATCTGGGCCACTTCCAGCGAGTGGGTGAGCCGCGTGCGGTACAGGTCGCCCTCGTGGTTGATGAACACCTGGGTCTTGTAGACGAGGCGGCGAAAAGCGCCCGAGTGCAGGATGCGGTCCCGGTCCCGCTGATACTCGCCCCGGTAGGGGTGGCCAGGCTCGGGGTGAAGGCGCCCGCGGCTCGCCGGCTCGCGGCAGGCCCAGGGCGAAAGCCTGTCGCCAGACACGGCCTTCGCCGCCCGGACGCGCTTCACCGCACGAACTGTTCGCGCAGGTAATCCGCAAGCTGGTGGGGTGCGTAATCCCCGGTCAGCCGCGCCGCGCCGATACGCTCGAGCAGCACCAGGCGGATCTGGCCGGCAACGACCTTCTTGTCCATGCCCATGGCTGCGAGAAACGCACCGGGGTCGGTGGGCGGCGGATCCACCGGCAGGTGCAGGCGCCGGAACAACTGGCGGATGCGCACCACCGCCTCATGGTCGAGCCCGCCGAGCCGCGCCGAGAACTCCGCCGCCATGCAGGTGCCGGCAGCCACGGCCTCGCCGTGCAAGCACTCGCCGTATCCCGACTGCTGTTCGATGGCATGGCCAAAGGTGTGGCCCAGGTTGAGCAGCGCGCGCCGGCCCTGTTCCCGCTCGTCCTCGCCCACGATCGCGGCCTTGAGCTCACAGCACCGGCGGATCACGTGGCTCAGCGTGGCCGGGTCCCGCAGCAGCAGCGCGTCGGCATGGTCCTCCAGCCAGCTGAAGAACCCGAGGTCGGCGATCAGTCCGTACTTGACGACTTCGGCGAGGCCCGCGGACAGCTCCCGGTCCGGCAGGGTGCGCAGGGTATCGGTATCGGAGAGCACGCAGACCGGCTGGTGGAAGGCGCCCACCAGGTTCTTGCCGCCCGGGTGGTTGACCCCGGTCTTGCCGCCCACGGCGGAATCCACCTGGGCAAGCAGCGTGGTCGGCACCTGGATGAAATCGATGCCGCGCTGGTAGATGGCGGCGGCAAATCCGGCAATATCGCCCACCACCCCGCCGCCCAGGGCCACTACCACGGCGTCCCGGCCGTAGCGGCCCTGCACGAGCGCATCCAGCACACGGCCCGCAGTGGCCAGGGTCTTGTGCTGCTCGCCGTCGGGCAGCGCAAGCGCGCCCTGCCGGCAGCCGGCCAGCAGGGTTTTCAGCGGCTCCAGGTAGATCGGCCCGACGGTCTCATTGGTGACCACCAGCACGTCCCGGCCCCTGAGGTGCTGCTCCAGGATGCCGCGACGGGAAAGGAGCCCGCTGCCGATCAGGATCGGGTAGCTGCGCTTGCCGAGGTCTACGGGAAGGGTGATCAGCATGGGTCCGGCATGATACCGGGCGCCGGGGACATTGCCGCCACCCTGTCGCGGATCTCCCGCACCACGGCGGGCACCTTGCGCCCGTCAGTGGTCACGACCAGATGCGCAATCTCCCGGTACTGCGGGTCCCTGAGGTGCATCAGTGCCGTCAGGGTTGCCCGGGGATCGCCCGTGCGCAGCAGGGGCCGCTCCCGTCCGCGCCGCGTGCGCTTCAGCTGCTGGTCCACCGTGGCGTACAGGTAAACCACGATGCCGCGGTCCTTCAGGTGCTGGCGGTTGTCCGGATCCTGGGCCGCACCGCCACCGGTCGCCAGCACGATGCCCGGCAGCCGGGTGAGCTCGTCAATGATGCGCCGCTCCCGCTGGCGGAAGCCCGCCTCCCCCTCCCGGTCGAAAATGAAGGGAATGTTGACGCCGCTGCGCGTTTCGATCTCGTCATCGCTGTCCAGGAACTTCCGGCCGATCTCCCGGGCCAGGCGCCGGCCGACGGCCGATTTGCCGGAGCCCATCGGGCCGACGAGAAAGATGCTGGCATCGCTCATGGGGCGCAGTGTTGGCGAGGACCCTGGAAGCGTCAACCGGGGACACTGAAAAGAGAAAGCCGGCGCGAGGCCGGCTTTCTGCAGGGCTGCGGGACGAATCGCCGGTCACGGAGGCGGCGGAACCGAGCAGTCCGAACCCGGGCCGAAGGGGCTCACCACGCCCGGGGGCGAGACATTCACGTTGTTGATGTCGGAGGCCAGCGCCTCCAGCGTGAAGGTCTGGGACTGGGTGGTCTCCGTGCCGGCCACGCTGGCCTGGGCCTGGATGCGGGCATCGAGCCACAGGTTGTAGTTCTGCGGGTAGAAGACGCAGACCCGGGCCTTGCCCTGGCTGTCGGTGACCACGTTGGCAGCCTGCCCGGGCGCGCCGGCCGAGGCACAGGGACTGGCCAGGGGAGCGTTGCCGGGCACAGCCGCCACCAGAGCGATGTTGCCCGCCTCCACTTTGCCGTTGAGGTTGGCGTCCTCGCCAGGATCAAGAATTCCGTTGAAGTTGATGTCCTCGTCGGGACACACCCCCTCCACCTGCTTGATCCAGGCATCGCCACCGGGCGGCACCCAGAGATTGCCCTTGCGGTAATTCACCGACCGGATGCTCGCCTGGACGGCCTTGTTGGCAACGGCCGTGCCGGCCACGTCCGTCACCAGGATCACCCACTCCTTGGCGAAGGTGGCCGTGCCGATCTCGAAGAGCGTATTGCCGGTACCGAGAGCGATGGCCAGCGCCTGCCCGCCAACGGTCAGGTCGACCGTGCCCTGGACGGCCGGCGTGTCGAGGACAAACGCCAGTATCTGCACGCCGCCAACGCCGCCGGAAGCCGCACCGCCCGTATAGAAGGTGGTCGCCCGGCCCTGGCTGTCGGTGATGTCCTGGGCGACGGACAGGAATCCGTTGGTGTTGTCGCTGGCGATCTGGAAGGACACCACCTTGTTCTTGACCAGGTTCAGGTTGGCATCCCGCACGATGGCCGTGATGGTGCTCTGGGCGCCGGTCTGCACCGTGAAGGGCTCGGCCTGCAGCGCGAGGCTGTCTGCCGTGATGGCGACGAACTCCAGGTTGCGCGTGGTCAGCGTGCCGCCGGGTGTCGAGGCCGTCACCAGCGCCGGCCCGGAGCTGTTGGACGAGATGGTCACGGTGGCCTGGCCGCTGCCGTTGGTCACGGCCGTCGAGCTGCTGAGCGTGCCCCGGGTGCTCGTGAAGGAGATCGTCTGGCCGACCTGCGGAACCCCGCTGATCACCCAGGTCGCGGTTATCGGCTGGACGGCACCCAGCGAGATCTCGGCGTTCTGGGTGGGAGTCGTGATGCTGAAGCTGTCGCCGGAGACGCTGACTGCGGACTGCGCGGTCACGCCGATGGCCGATGCGCTCAGGGTATCGAGGCCGGCGGCCGTCGCCGTCAGCGTGAACTGCACCGAGCCGTTGGCCTGGGTGGTCAGGTTGGCGGCCGACAGGCCGTTGCCTGCCGACGAGGTGATCGCGACAGCACGGCCCGGAATGCCGAGCCCGGCGCTGTCTTCCAGAACGGCCGTGAAGGCCACCGCATCGCTCAGCGACAGGGTCGCCGTCGGCGGCGTCAGCCGTATGCGCGTGCCGGTCACGTTGACCGTGACGGAGCCGCTCACCGTGCCAGCCGTCACGGTGACGGTGATGGCCCGGTTGCTGAGATCGGTGCCGTTGCTGAGCCGCGCGAGCGCCCGGCCATTGGCATCGGTAGCCGCATCGACGACGGCCAGTGAACCGTTGGCATTGGCACCAAAGGACACCGGGATGTCGGCCAGCACCACGTTGCTGGCATCACGGACGATGGCGGTGATGTCCACCGTACCGAGACCGTTGACGTCGGACGGCAGCTGCGGGGAACTTGCCAGCACCTGTACCGAGGCGGCAGTGGACGCACCGCCGCCGCCACCACCGGGGCCGGTGATCGTATTGCTGCTGCCGCCACAGGACATCAGCACCACGGAGGCCACCAGCAGGCCTGTTGAAACCAGTTTCTTTAACACGATGACTCCCTCATCTCGCGCGACGGCGCTCTGCGCCGTCACCGCCCATCCCTCAGTAAATGTTCGAGCCTTCCTTCAGGATCTTCGGCGTCACGAAGATCAGGAGCTCCGACTTGTTGGACACCTTGCGGGTCGACCGGAACAGCACGCCCACGCCGGGAATGTCGCCCAGGAACGGCACCTTGGTGTAGGTCTCACCCTCCTCGGTCTCGAAGATGCCGCCGAGCACCACGGTCTGTCCGTTGTTCACCAGCACCTGGGTCTGGATGGCCCGGGTGTCGATGCTGGGCACCGAACCGCCGCGCTCGTTGGTCACGACCGCGCCCACGCTGTCCTTGGTGACCTCGAGGTCGAGGATGATCCGGTCATCCGGGGTGACCTGTGGCGTCACGGTGAGGCTCAGCACCGCCTCCTTGAACTGGGTGGTGGTGGCGCCGCTGGACGCGGCCTCCTGGTAGGGAATCTCGACGCCCTGCCGGATGGAGGCCTGCTTCTGGTTGGCGGTGATCACCCGGGGCGACGACACGACCTCGGCACGACCTTCGGCCTGCAGGGCAGACAGCTCGAGGTCGACGAGAAAGTCGTCGTCGAGCAGGGCGAGGGCCAGCCGGCCGGCCGGGTTCGCCACCGGCAGGTTCACCTGGTATCGGTCGGCCTGTGCCGGCACGGTCACCGGGAAGGGCTGGCCGCTGGAATTGATGTTGCCGATCGCGGAACCCACGATGGTGTTGGCGCCATTGCCGGTGCCGGTGACCGCAATCAGGCCATCGCTGGTGTCCTTGACGGCGGTCACGCCCCAGCGTACGCCCAGGTCGCGACTGAAATTGTCCCGGACGATGACGATGCGCGACTCGATCAGCACCTGCCGGACCGGGATGTCGAGGTTGCCGACCAGCTTGCGGATCTCCACGATCCGGGAGGCCACGTCCTGGATCAGCAGCGTGTTCGTGCGCTCATCGATACCGACGGAGCCGCGGGACGACAGCAGGGCATTGCCCTTGGAGCCGCGCATCAGCTCGGCCAGGTCGGCGGCCTTGGCATAGTTGACCTGCACATACTCGGAGAGCAGGGGCTCGAGTTCCTGGATCTCCTTGCGGGCCTCCAGGTCGGCCTTTTCCCGCGAGGCGATCTCGGCGGCCGGCGCGACGATGATCACGCCACCGTTCTCGCGCATGTCTAGGCCCTTGGTGGCCAGGACGATGTCGAGCGCCTGGTCCCAGGGGACGTTCTGCAGGCGAAGCGTCACGTTACCGCTCACCGAGTCGGAGACCACGATGTTGCGGCCGCTGACGTCGGCCAGCAGCTGCAGCACGGCGCGGGTCTCGATGTCCTGGAAGGACAGCGTGAGGCGGTCACCGGTGTACTCGCGATTGGCGCTGAACAGGGTGGGCCTGACGGCGGATTCCTGCTTGACGACCGGCGTCACCTCCACGGTAAAGACGCTGTCCGACTGGTAGGCCAGCTCGGCAAAGGGCAGGGTAGCGGCGATGCTGACCCGGGCCCCGGCAGGCGTACGGGTGGACTCGATGATGTTGACCGGCGTTGCGAAGTCGGTGACATCAAGACGCTTCATCAGGTTGTCAGGCAGGCTGGTGCCGGTGAAATTGAGGACCACCCGGTCGCCTTCCTTGCGCACATCCACGGGCGTGCCCGGGTCAGACAGGCGCACGATGACCCTGCCGCCACCGCCCTCGCCCCGGCGGAAATCCACCCCGTCGATGCGCCGGCCGGCCGCAGCCGCAGGCGCCGCGGTGCCTGCTGCCGGAAAGCTCGTGACTTCGGCACCGGCCGCCGTGGCGGAGGCCGTGCCGAGCGTCACGATGATCGCGTTGCCAGACACCCGGGTCTGGTAGGGCACCATGCTGTCCAGGTTGAACACCACCCGGGTACGGCCCTCGGCCTCGGCCGCAAGGATCGTGTCCAGGGCACCGACCTTGACCTCCTTGCGGCGGCTGCTGAGCCCCAGAGAGGTGCCCTGCAGGTCGAGGGAAATGCGTGCCGGGTTGTCGATGGTGAAGGAGAGCGGTTCCGCCGCCGGTCCGGAGGTCTCGAGGCGCACCTCGATGCGGTCGCCGGTGAGCGGCTGGACCTTTATGTCTTCGAGGCGGTTGCCCGCGGTCTGGGCGAGCGCCGCCGGCAGCCCCGCCACGGCCATGATCAGGCCGGCGATAACTGTTCTGAGGTTGCGGCCCGGGGGGTAACGACACCCCGCCACATCGCGCCCCTCATTGCCCCTAGTCGTGCTCATCATCCCGTACTCCCAACTTGTACCGTGTCGGCGATCGGCCATGCCCATCGTCCTCAGTCGTTCACTTCTTGAGTGCGATCGCCGCGGATCGCTTGTAGAACCCGCCGATGCCGTCCGGCACCAGTTCCTCAACCCGGATCTCGGATTCGGTGACTGCCACGACGCGACCGTCGTACTGGCCGAGGTAGTTGCCTGTCTGCACCTTGTGCAGCAGACCGTCCCGCGTCTGCACCAGGCCGAGGGTCGTATTGCCCTGGCTGATCGTGCCCGTCATCCCCAGTGTGTCCAGCGGGAACTGCTCGAGATACTCCTTGGCCCGTCCCGAGTCCGGGCGGGGGCCGAGCGCGCCTGCGCGGCCCGCGGGACGATCCGGGGTGAAGGGCGAGCGCAGACTCTCGGCCTCGTAGCTGAAGGCGTCGTAGGGTTTCACCTGCGGCAGGGGCTCGATGCGCCCACCGGGCCGGGCCTTGACCTGATCGATATACCTCAACAGGTCGGACTGGCCGCCTCCGCAACCTGCCAGCAGCAGGCCGAGGAGAACCGGAACGATAATTTTTTGCACGGCTGGACTCATCGGCATCACACCCTATTTCTTTGCCTTGGCCTTAGGCGCCTTGCTGGTTTCCCGGGTGGTGCGGGCTCCCTTGCCCTTGGGATTTGCCCTGGCCGCCTCTTCGGCACTGACTGCCGCCAGCTCCTCTTCGTCCAGGTAACGGTAGGTCTTGGCTGTCACCGTCAGGGTCAGCTCGTCGAAGCCGGCGTCCCGCCCTTTGGGTGCGATCTCGATGTCATGCAGGGTGACGATCCGGGGCAGGGCGGCAATATCGCTGACGAAGCGGCCAAACTGGTGATAGGCGCCCGACAGCCGGATCTTGATCGGCTTCTCGGCATAGAAATCCTTGCGATTCTCGTCCGCCGGCTGGAAAAGTTCTTCCTGCAGGCCGGCGGCAAGGCCGGTCTGCGAAATATCCACCAGCAGGTTCGGGATCTCCGTCCGGCCCGGAAGCTGGCGGAGCATGGTGCCGAAGGAGCGTTCGATTTCCGCCAGCTGTGCCTTGTAGGCCGAGAAGTTGGCGGCCTTGCGCTGCTTGGCCTCGAAAGTGGATCGCAGTTCCCTCTCCTGGGCCTCGGCCTTCTCGAGCCGGGGCATCTGTTCCTGCCAGACGAAGAACCAGAATGCGCCAATCGTCACCACCAGGAAGGTCAGCACGACGAAGAACGCCTGGATCGTCAGCGGCCATCGGCCGATGTCGTTGAAATCGAGAGTCTTGAGATCGTCGAGGAAGCTCACTGTGTGCCCCCCTCGCTGTCCGAAGGAGACACCTGGTTGGCATACACGATGAACTGCGAGGAGCGCCCGGCAAACTCGCCCGTTTCTACCGGCCCTGCGCCCTTTCGGGGCCGGGTGCCCGCCTCCCGGACCTCCACCACCTGCAGGTCAGGCTTGGTCAGCCATGCCGATTTGTCGATATTGCGCATCAGTGCCGACACCCGGGTATTCGACTCCGCATCCCCGCGGATCTCGAGGCGCCGGCTGGTCTGCTTGATGGCAGTAAGCCGCACCCCGTCAGGGACTGCCCGGACCAGCTCATCGAAGACGTGCACGATTTCCGGCCGGCTCCGCTGCAGCTGCTCGATGATTTCCATCCGGGCCAGCAGCCGCTCCTTGCTGGCCTCCAGCTCCAGGATCTCCTCGATCCGCTTGTCCAGCACGGCAATCTCGGCCTTCAGCAGGTCGTTGCGCTCCTGCTGGTTGCCGATGATGCCTTCCATCACGAGGTTGGACGCGAGCACCGCGAGGCCCGCAACCACCAGTGCGCCGCCCAGCCCGATGAAAAACTGGTTACGCCGCCGGGTGCGCAGCTCTTCACGCCAGGGAAGAAGATTGATTGTTGGCATGTCAGTCGAAACTCCGCAGCGCGAGGCCACACGCGGTCAGCAGGGCCGTGGCGTCCCGGCGTATACCCTGGGACTTCGCCTTGCTGGCAATCTTCATCTGGCCGAGCGGGTCACCTATCTCGGTGGGTATGCCCACCTTGCTCGAAATCATGTCACTGACCCCGGGAATATTGGCGCAGCCACCGCACACCAGGATCTGGTCCGGCTGTTCGCGGCCGCCGGCCGAGGCCAGAAAGAACTGCAGCGAGCGGCTGACCTGCTGGGTCATGTCATCGATAAAGGGCACCAGCACCTCGGGCTCATAGTTGCCGGGCAGGCCACCCTCCTTCTTGGCGCGACCGGCCTCCTCGAGGCTGAGCCCGTAGGTACGCATGATCTCCTCGGTAAGCTGCTGCCCGCCGAAGGAAAAGTCCCGGGTATAGATCACACGCATGTCCTTCAGGACACTGAAGGTCGTGTTGCTGGCGCCGAAGTCCACGATGGCAATGAGGTGTTCCATCCCGCCACCCGGCATCTGATGGGCCAGGAGGTGGCAGGCGTTCTCGAGGGCGAAGGGCTCGACGTCCACGACCCGGGCAACGAGCCCTGCAGCCTCGACGGCGGCCTTGCGCTGGTCCACGTTCTCGGTGCGCGTCGCGACCAGCAGCACATCCAGCATCTCCGGATCGGCAGCGGACGGCCCCATCAGCTCGTAATCGAAGCTGACTTCTTCCATAGGGAAGGGAATGTACTGGTCGGCCTGGATCTCGATCTGGCCTTCAAGCTCCCGGGCCGTCAGGCGACGGGGCATCGGAATGATCTTGGTGATCGCGGCATCACCGCTGATGGCAATTGCGACCTCCCTGGAAGTGCAGCCCGCGCGCTTCACGGCGCGGCGAATCGCTTCGCCCACAGCCGGTGCATCCACGATCGTCTTCTCGTTGATCGAGTTCGGTGGCGTGGGCTCGGCGGCGTAGCTTTCCGCCCGATAGGACTTGCCACTCTGCGACAGCTCCAGGAGCTTGATCGAGGAGGTCGTTATGTCAAGGCCGATCAGGGGTTTCGAACGTGAGCCGAAAAGCACTGCTTTTCCCTTCTAACTCCGGAGGTTGCGCAAACAACGTCTTCGGCGGCTGACAAATACCATTTAACCATATATCAATATCGATAGAAACGCGACGTGACCCCCGTCACCAACCGGAACGAAACCCGGTCGGACCCCGGGATCCGGGGCCAGTCGGCTTGCAGGCGGTGCGTGCTGGCGATGCCAGGGACCCTGTGACAGGCCCGGCCCGATTCGCAGGAAGGATCGGACAGTACAAGGATGCAGACCGCGAGGCGTCTGGCGCTTCGCCGTCTGGCAGCCCCGCTATCCTAGGATCCTGCCCCCGCGCAACACCGCTCAAACCCTGGTGTCGCGCCTCGCACAGTCCCGTAGACCGGTGGCTTTGCGTCCCCACCTTTCAGTAGGTTTGCCCAAAGACGGGGGCCAATATGCATAATCGTCGGGGGGCGTGCAAGGTACCTTTCCCAGCTTCTTCATGAAATTTCTCCTCCGGGCATTCCTCGCGCTGTCTGGCATCGTGTTGACCGCCCTGATTGTGGCGGGCGCAGCCGGCGCCGCGGCCTGGTATTACCTTCTCCCGGGCCTGCCGTCGGTGCAGACGATCCGGGACGTACCCCTCCAGGAACCGCTGCGCGTCTATAGCCGTGACGGACGTCTCATTGCCCGGCTCGGCGAGTACCGGCGAACGCCGGTCAGCTACGCCGGGATTCCGGACGTGCTGGTCAAGGCCGTGCTCGCCGCCGAGGATGACCGCTTCTTCGAACACCCCGGATTCGACTACCAGGGTCTGGCGCGCGCCGGCATCAATTTCCTGCTCACCGGCAGCCGCAGTCAGGGCGGCAGCACCATCACCCAGCAGCTGGCGCGGGCCTACTTCCTGACCCCGGAGCGCACCTTCGTGCGCAAGGCCCGGGAGATCCTGCTGGCCCTGCAGATCGAGGCTGCCCTCAGCAAGGAAGAAATCCTCACGCTGTACCTGAACAAGATCTTCTTCGGGCAGCGGGCCTATGGCGTATCAGCTGCCGCCGAGGTTTATTTTGGCAAGGATCTGGCAGCGCTGTCCGTGGCCGAGGCCGCGCTGCTGGCGGGAATCCCCAAGGCACCGTCCCAGCTGAACCCGGTCTCTGACCCGGTGCGGGCCGGGGAGCGGCGGGGATACGTGCTGCGCCGGATGCGTGAGCTCGATTTCATCGATGAGGAGGAGTACGAGGCGGCCCTCGCGACGGCCATCGAGTCCCAACCGCACGCGACACCGGTGGAGCTCGATGCGCCGTACATAGCCGAGATGGCACGCGCCGAGATGGTGGCCCGCTACGGTGCGGGGGCAACGACCGACGGCTACCGGGTCACGACCACGGTCGACAGCCGGCTGCAGGCCGAGGCGGACCGCGCACTGCGCACCGGCCTGCTGGACTACGACCGGCGGCACGGCTTCCGGGGTCCAGTGGGCCGGGATGCGCTCAGCCGTCTCGATGCGGGCCTCGAGCGCAGCGCGGGACTGCAACGCCTGCTGGACGCCTATCCGACGCATCCGGATCTGTACCCATCGGTGGTCACCGCACTGCGTGCCGACGGCGGCGCGGACCTTTTCATCCACGACGTGGGACCGGTCAGCCTGCCGTTCACGAGCCTGCGCTGGCGCGCCTATGTCAACGAGAACACGGTGGGCCCCCAGCCCCGCTCGGCCGCCGACATGCTCGCGGCAGGTGATGTGGTCTACCTGCTGCGCACCCTCAACCGGGGGTGGCTGCTGGCCCAGCTGCCCGTGGTGCAGGGCGCCCTGGTGGCCGTGGATCCGCTGGATGGCGCCACGGTGGCGCTGGCCGGCGGCTACGATTTCTTCGCCAGCAAGTTCAACCGCGCGGTGCAGGCCAGGCGCCAGCCGGGCTCGTCCTTCAAACCCTTCATCTACTCGGCCGCCCTGGAGCACGGCTTCACGCTGGCCACCGTCATCAACGATGCGCCCATCGTGTTCGACACCGGCGGACCGAACCAGACGGCGTGGCGTCCGGAGAACAGCACCGGCCGCTTCTACGGCCCCACCCGCTTCCGCGATGCCCTCGTCCAGTCATTGAACCTGGTGTCCATCCGGATCCTGCTGCAGATGGGCATCCGGCCGGCGGTGGAACACATCCGGTCCTTTGGCCTGCCGGACAGCGCCATCCCGGCCAATCCCACCCTGGTGCTGGGCAGCGGTGCGGCCACGCCCCGCGAAATGGCCGGCGGCTTCGCCGCGTTCGCCAACGGGGGGTACCGGGTCGAGCCTTACCTGATCGAGCGGATCGAGGACGCCCGTGGGGTCGTCGTCTACGAGGCAACTGGCCGCCTCGCCTGCCCCGACTGCGGGATGGCGTCCGCGCCTGCCCGGCAGGCACCCGCCGCCTACGCGGGCGCGGGTGACATGATCGCTGATGCCGGCGACTGGCGTGCCGCCGGCGATGACCCTGCCTTCGTGCTGCCGGACGAGACGCCGGCACCGCGCATCATTTCCCCGGAGAACGCCTACCTCATGTACGACGTGATGCGGGACGTCATTCGCCGCGGCACGGGCCGGCGCGCGCTCGCCCTCGGCCGGAGCGATCTGGCCGGCAAGACGGGCACGTCGAATGATCGCCGGGACGCGTGGTTCAGCGGCTACAACCGGGAGCTGGTCGCCACGGTGTGGATCGGTTTCGACCAGGAGCGCAGCCTCGGCGACCGCGAGGAAGGCAGCCGCACCGCGCTGCCCGTGTGGATCGACTTCATGGGCGAAGCCCTGAAGGGCAAACCCGAGGCCCCGCTACCGCGACCGCCGGGCATCATCACCGCCCGGATCTCCGCTGCCACCGGACTGCTGGCCCTCGCCGGCACCGCGGATGGCGTCTTCGAGCTGTTCCGTGAGTCTGACCTGACCAGGATCGGGACGGACAGCAACCCGGAACTGCCCGTCGAGATCCGTACGCCGGCGGCAGGGTTCGGTGAAATCTTCTGACGGACGTCGCGGCGGACGGGGCGGATCCCGGCCGGACAGGGACCGCCCGGATCATCGGCGCACGGCGCTGGCGGTGGAGGCTGCGCGCATCATCCAGGAAGAAGGCCTGACCGATTTCCGGAGCGCCAAGGCCAAGGCCGCCGAGCGCCTCGGTCTGGGCAGAAATGCCCCGCTTCCCGACAATGCGGAGATCGAGGCGGCGCTCAGCGAGCGCACCCGGATCTTCCATGCCGACAGCCACCTCGAACACCTGGCTGAACTGCGTTCGGCCGCCTTCAGCCTCATGCGCCGCCTCGATGCATTCCACCCCCGGCTCACCGGCCATGCCCTGGCCGGGACTGCGGTGCTGCATTCCCCGGTGGAAATCCATCTTTTCAGCGACACCGCCGAAGCGGTAGTCGGGGGCCTGGACGCGCTCGGCCTCAATCACCGCTCGCTGGCACGCCGTTACCGGTTGCGGCGGGACGAGCCGGAGCTGTTTCCCGGCTTTCGGTTGCGGGCTGACGGCTTTGAATTTGCCCTGGCGGTATTCCCGCTGCGCCTGCAGGGTCATGCCCCGCTGAGCCCGGTTGACGGCCGACCGATGCGCCGCGCGAACCTGAAGGAACTGGCAGCCCTGCTCGGGCTGACCGCCGACTGACGCCTGCCGGCGCGGACCCCGCGTTGCGGCTCAGCGCTTCTTGACCGGCACGTAATCCCGACGGGTTGCGCCGGTGTAGAGCTGCCGCGGACGGCCGATGCGCCCGTCGGGGTCGGTGATCATCTCCATCCAGTGCGAGACCCAGCCGACGGTGCGGCCAATGGCGAACATCACCGTGAACATGGATTTGGGAATGCCGAGCGCGCGGTAGATGATCCCGGAATAGAAGTCCACGTTGGGGTAGAGCTTCTTCTCGACGAAGTAGGGATCCTTGAGGGCGATCTCCTCGAGGCGCAGCGCGAGGTCGAAGAGCGGCTGGTTGCGCCCCAGCCGGGCCAGCACCTTGTGGCAGGTCTCGCGAATGATGGCGGCCCGCGGATCGTAGTTCTTGTACACCCGGTGACCAAAGCCCATGAGCCGGAACGGATCGTCCTTGTCCTTGGCGCGGGCCAGGAACTTCGGGATGTTCTCGACGGTGCCGATCTCCTCCAGCATGCTGAGCACGGCCTCGTTGGCGCCCCCGTGCGCCGGGCCCCAGAGGGCGGAAATGCCGGCTGAGATCGCGGAGTAGGGGTTGGCCCCGGAACTGCCCGCCATGCGCACCGTGGAAGTGCTGCAATTCTGTTCGTGGTCCGCGTGCAGGATGAAGAGCAGGTCGAGCGCCTCGGCCGCCACCGGGTCGATGTGATAGGGCTCGGCCGGCACGGCAAAGAACATGTGCAGCAGGTTCTGGCAGTAGTTCAGGTCATTGCGCGGGTAGGTGAAAGGCTGGCCGAGCGTGTGCTTGTAGGCCGCAGCCGCAATGGTCGGCAGCTTGGCGATGATGCGGTGCGCAAAGATGTCGCGGTGACGGGGATCGAGGATGTCGGTGGTGTCGTGGTAGAAGGCCGACATGGAGGCCACGACGCCCGCGACCATGGCCATCGGGTGGGCGTCGTACTGGAAGCCGTTGAACAGGCGCAGGATCGTCTCGTTCAGCATCGTGTGGGTGCGGATCGAGCGGTCAAACTCCTCCAGCTGGGTCTGGGTCGGCAGATCCCCATACAGCAGCAGCCAGGCCACCTCCGTGAAGGAACTCTTCTCGGCCAGCTGCTCGACCGGATAACCGCGGTACATCAGGATGCCGGCGTCACCGTCAATGAAGGTGACCTTGCTCTCGCAGCTGGCCGAAGAGCCAAATCCGGGGTCGTAGGTAAAGAGGCCGTGGGCAGTGAACAGGTTGCGGATATCGATGACATCCGGGCCTGTGGTGCCGCTGCGCGCCGTCAGCTGGAATTCCTTGCCCGTCGCATTGTCGCGGACGGTGTAGGACCGTCCCTTGTTAATCGCGTCGCTCATGTTTTTTTCCAGCCGCGTACCGTCGAAGTCAAGGGCCCATTATAGGGAAGCGGCAGCAGCAGCGCATCCGCAGGGCCCGCAGGGACGGGTGGACCCGACAGACGCTGTCTGCGGGAGGACTGGAACGGGGAGGAGGAGAGCGGTCGACCGGCTCAGCCGGCCTGGCTGTACTTGCGGCGGAACTTGTCCACGCGGCCCGCGGTGTCCAGCATCTTCTGCTTGCCCGTGTAGAAGGGATGACAGGCAGAACAGACTTCGACGTGCAGATCCCTGCCCAGGGTGGAGCGCGTCGCAAACTCGTTGCCACAGCTGCAGGTGACCTTGATGTCGGCGTAAGCGGGATGGATGTCAGCTTGCATGGCAGGTCACCGGGATGGGGTTTGGGGAAGGCTTGCTGGACTGCCCGTTCAGGGCCGTCTCAGGGGCGCGAGAGGATAGCCATAAGAGCGGGTCGCTGCAAGCCGGCGGTTTATCCACAGAAGCTGTGGATAACTCTGTGGACAGTGCCCGGGACAGGCTCCCGTGGTCGCAGCAATACCGCAGATAAGGGCTTCTGGTGAAGATTTAACCAAAGAGTCATATCTCTACAAATCATATACTTGGGCATACATCTCCGTTGTCCGACTGAGCTGCGGCGTCGTATCTCCATGAAAGTTGGTCAAGGACCCGCCTTGTGTATAACGTGGCGCTCCGTCAGGACGGAGACCGTACCGTCAGGGCCTGTTTCAGCGCCCTGAGGGCCTGGCCCCGGTGGCTGCGCGCATTCTTCTGAGCCGGAGCGAGCTCGGCCGCGGACAGCCCGGAGACCGGATCCCCGAACAGGGGGTCGTAGCCGAAGCCGCCCGTCCCCCGGAGCGCCGTCAGGATGCTGCCCTCCCAGACGCCCTCTGCCACCAGCGGTGCGGGATCGTCAGCACCGGCCACCAGCACGAGGACGCAGCGATACCGGGCCTGGCGCTGCACTGCCGGCACGCCGTCGAGGGCGAGCAGCAGTTTGCGGTTGTTGGCCGCGTCATCCGCGGCCGGGCCGGCGTAGCGCGCCGACAGCACGCCGGGAGCGCCACCCAGCGCATCCACCTCGAGGCCCGAGTCGTCGGCCAGGGCCGGCAGCCCCGTCTTGCGTGCAGCGTGCCGGGCCTTGGCGAGGGCGTTGGCCAGAAAGGTCGTGCCGGTTTCGGGCATCGGCACGACGCCGAGCCGGTCCTGGGGCACCAGCTCCCAGGCCGTGCCGAGCAGGGCCTGCAGTTCGCGCAGCTTCCCCGCGTTGCCGGTAGCAATGACCAGCCTAGGGGCGGCGGCTGGCACCGGGGGCGGTAACGGCCGCGTGCTGGGCCGCCATGATCTGCCTGATGCCTGCGCCCGCCAGGTCGAGCAGGCCATTCAGCTCATCGCGCCTGAAGGCATGGCCCTCCGCAGTGCCCTGGACCTCGATGAACTGGGCGGCATCGTTCATGACCACGTTCATGTCGGTTTCTGCCGCAGAGTCCTCGGCATAATCCAGGTCCAGCACCGGCACGCCCCTGAAGATGCCCACCGACACGGCAGCGATCTGCCCGTGCAGCGGGCTGGCGGGCAGGACGCGACTGGTCACCAGCGACTCCACGGCCAGCACCAGGGCCACGTAGCTGCCGGAGATCGCGGCCGTGCGGGTACCGCCATCGGCCTGCAGGACATCACAGTCGAGGGTGATGGTCCGCTCGCCAAGGGCCTGCAGGTCGGCTGCCGCACGGAGCGAACGCCCGATCAGTCGCTGGATTTCGAGCGTGCGGCCCGTCTGCCTGCCCTGCGCCGATTCGCGCCGCGTGCGGCTGTGGGTGGCCCGGGGCAGCATGCCGTATTCCGCCGTGATCCAGCCGCGGCCGGAATTTCGCATGAAGGACGGTACGCCCGTCTCGACGCTGGCCGTGCAGAGCACGCGGGTCTCGCCAAAGCACGCGAGCACGGAGCCTTCGGCGTGGCGCGTGTAGCCTGTCTCGAAGCGGATCGGCCGCATCTCGGCGGCGGCACGACCGCTGGGGCGCTGCACCGGGTTCACGCCGGGGTCGCCGGGGGCACGCCCGCACCCAGATAGCGCAGCACCACACCGGAGGTGTTGTCGCTGTAGGGTCCACACGCGCGCACGGCCTGTTCGCCGAGGCGCCGCAGCCCGGTGGCCAGGGGCTCTTCCTCCGTTGCCAGGGCACCGATACGCTCGTCGGACAGGCCGGTCCAGAATCCATCGGTGCAGGCCAGCAGCACGTCACCCGGCTCCAGGGGCTTGCGCCGCGTGATCGTCATGCCCGGCAGCCAGGTATCGCCACCGAGACAGCACTCCACGTAATTGCGCATCGGGTGGGCAGCCACTTCGGCCTCCGTTATCACGCCATCCTGGAGCAGGAGTTCCACGTGACTGTGATCCCGGGTGCGCTCCCGCACCTTGCCGGCGCGCAGGTGATAGATCCGGCTGTCGCCCACGTGGGCAAAATAGCTCGCGCCATCCTGCACCAGGCACAGCGCACAGGTGGCCCGGGGACGTGACTCCAGGGACAGCCTGGCGCCCAGCGTCACCAGGTTGAGGTGCGCCCGGCCGATGACCAGGTGCAGGAAACCGATGGGATCGAAGACCGGCTGTGTGGTGCGCCGGAAGGCGTCCCGGATTGTCTCGGCGGCCACCTTGGCGGCCTTGGCCCCGTCCGAATGGCCGCCCATGCCATCGATGGCGATCAGCAGCGTCGCCCGCTCACCGGCGACAACCATCACCCGGTCCTGATTCTCCTCGCGGTCACCGATCAGGCTCAGGTCTGCGTACTCGACTCGCACAGAAATCTCACACTGCTCATCAGGAAAAAAAACCGGCGGGAGAACCCCGCAAGTAGCAATCGGGAAAGGCCGAACTACAATGTGCCGCCGCCCGGGGACAGTTTAAGCGCCACCCCCCCACGGTGCACAGATTTTTGCCATAAGAGGCCCGGGAATACCGTGATCCGCAGCATGACCGGCTTTGCCCGGACCGAGACCGCCACGTCCCAGGGTCAACTGCTCTGGGAGATGCGCTCCGTCAACCACCGCTACCTGGAGGTGCAGCTCAAGGTGCCGGAGTTCTGCCGGAGCATCGAGACCGGCATCCGGCAGATGGCGGCTGCAGCCCTGGGGCGGGGGCGGGTCGAGGCCTCGCTGTCGTTCCGGGCCGGCGAGGGGCAGGTCCGGACGGGCCAGCTCAACCTCACGCTGCTGCGCCAGCTTGAGGCGCACCTGGCCGCCGTGGCCCGGGAAACCGGCGCGACGGCGCCCGTCAGCGCCGTCGAACTGCTGCGCTGGCCTGGAGTGCTGGTACAGGCCGACGACGACCCGACGGCGCTGCATCCCGAGGTGCTGGCGGGATTCGAAGCCCTGCTCGATGAACTCAACGCCGCCCGGGCGCGCGAGGGCGCGCGCATCGCGGAGATGCTCGAGCGCCGCCTCGTGGAGATCGGCAGCCATGTGGAGGCCGTGATCGCCCGGATGCCCGAGGTGCTAGCGCGCATCCGCGAGCGGCTGGCCGAGCGAATCGCGAGCCTCGGCATCCCGGCCGACCACGACCGGCTGGAGCAGGAGATCGCGCTGCTCGCCCAGAAGCTGGACGTGAGCGAGGAGCTGGACCGGCTACGGGCTCACCTGGCGGAGTTTCGCGACAACCTGCGCTCACAGGCTCCTGTCGGCCGGCGCCTCGACTTTCTGGTGCAGGAGCTGAACCGGGAAGCCAACACGCTGGCGTCAAAGTCGGCCGACGCGGAAACCACCCGTCGCGCCGTCGACATCAAGGTGCTGATCGAGCAGATCCGTGAGCAGGTCCAGAACGTCGAGTGACAGCCCCGGCGGCGGGCACCGGTCACCGGGCGTCCTGCTCGTGCTGTCCGCGCCGTCCGGGGCGGGCAAGACGACGCTCGTCAGGGCGCTGATGGCGGCCGACCCGGCGGTGCGCTTCTCGGTCTCGTACACCACGCGCGACCCGCGGCCCGGCGAAGCACACGGCAAGGACTACCACTTCGTCAGTCCCGCGACATTCCAGCGCATGGTCGCGGACGGGCAGTTCCTGGAGCACGCGGTAGTGTTCGGCAACCACTACGGCACCGGGCAGCGCCAGGTGGAAGAGCTGCTGGCGGGCGGCTATCACGTGCTCCTCGAAATCGACTGGCAGGGCGCCCGGCAGATCAAGGCGCGCATGCCGGCGTGCCGCACCGTGTTCATCCTGCCGCCGTCCCTGGCGGAGCTCGAACACCGCCTGCGCAGCCGGGGCACGGACAGCGACGAGGTCATCCGCCGCCGCTTCGGCCAGGCTCTGGACGACATGGCGCACTGGGCCGAGTTCGACTATGTAGTGGTCAACGACCGGCTCGACGCGGCAGTCAGTGGACTGCAGCAGATCCTGGCGGGCCGGGCGCCCGGGTTGGCCACCGGTTCGGGGTCAGCGTCGGAGCGGGCCCGCGCCGTCCTCGGCGGACCACAGTCCTTATAGGATCTTTGCATAAGCGGTTGTGCCCGGGAGGGCCGGCCCCTACAGTGCCGCCTCGCCCGCCATCTGCGGGCCCTCCAGATTTGCCAGGGAATACACCATCATGGCCCGGATCACCGTCGAAGACTGCGCCCAGAACCTGCCCAACCTGTTCGAACTGGTCATGGTGGCCGCCAAGCGCGCCCGCCGGATCGCGAACGGTGCCGAGCCCCTGCTCGAGCGTGAAAACGACAAGCCCACGGTGCTGGCCCTGCGGGAGATTGCGGCGGGTCTCGTCACCCGTGATCTGCTCGATGAAGCCGATCAGGTCCCCGAGGACCTGATGGCGCGCGAGCAGGCAGAAGCCCTGATGGCCCCGCCGCTGGCGCTCGACCGGCTGGACGACGACCTGATCGACTGAGGTCGCCGCCGTCCGCCATGCTGCGGCAGCCGCTGCCGGTGTGAAATCACGGCCGCAGGGACGGGGGTCCGGGGGCTAGAATCGGCCCATGGACTACGCCACCACACTTCTTAACCGCCTGCCCCTGGCCCGGCGGAACAACGGCCTGTCCGGCCTGCTCGCGAGGGCGGCCTACCTGCCGCGCCCGCAGCTGAAACAGCTGTCCGAGGCCTACGCCTTCAGCGCGGCGGCGCATCAGGGCCAGAAGCGCCGCACCGGTGATCCCTACATCACCCACCCGGTGGCCGTGGCCGGCATCCTTGCCGACCTGCGCCTGGACTACCAGAGCCTCGCCGCGGCGCTGATGCACGACGTCATCGAGGACACCCCGCACGCCAAGGACGAGATTGCCGGGCGCTTCGGCGCCGAGATCGCATCCCTGGTGGACGGCGTCAGCAAGCTCGACAAGCTCAACTTCAGCAGCCGCAGCGAGCTGCAGGTGGAGAGTTTCCGCAAGATGATGCTGGCCATGGTCGAGGACATCCGCGTGATCCTCGTCAAGCTCGCCGATCGCCTGCACAACATGCAGACCCTGAACGCCATGCCGGCGGACAAGCAGCAGCGCATCGCCAGGGAGACTCTGGAGATTTACGCGCCCATTGCCAACCGCCTCGGCATCAACTCGATCAAGGTAGAGCTGGAGGACCTGGGCTTCCGCCACGCCTACCCGTTCCGCTACCGCGTACTCGACAAGGCGGTGCGCCGCGCCGAAGGCAACCAGCGCCAGTTCGTCAGGCGCATCGAGGAGCGCCTCAACCGGGCGCTCGACCAGGCCGGCATTCCCGGCAAGGTTACCGGGCGCAAGAAGCACCTCTACAGCATCTACCGCAAGATGGAGTCCAAGAAGCGTTCGCTGGCGGATATCGCCGACGTGTTCGGGTTCCGGGTGGTGGTGGACTCCGTGGACGAGTGCTACCGGGCGCTCGGCATCGTGCACCAGCTGTACAAGCCCATGCCGGGACGCTTCAAGGACTACATCGCGATTCCGCGGATCAACGGCTACCAGTCGCTGCACACCAGCCTCTTTGGGCCCAACGGCATGCCCATCGAAGTGCAGATCCGCACCACCGAAATGGACCGGCTGGCCGAGAAGGGCATCGCCGCCCACTGGCAGTACAAGGAAAACGAGCCGGGCGCCGCACCTCCCGAGGTCCGCACCCGGGAGTGGCTGGCCCGGATCTCGGAGATCCAGTCGGCAGCGAACTCCGAGGAGTTCATGGAACACGTCAAGGTGGACCTCTTCCCCGATGCGGTCTACGTGTTCACGCCCAAGGGTGACATCCTGCGGCTGCCCCGCGGTTCCACCTGCGTGGATTTCGCCTACGCGGTCCACACGGACGTGGGCAACCGCTGCGTGGCCGCCAAGATTGACCGGCGCCTGGTGCCGCTGCGCACGCCGATCGAGAACGGCCAGACCGTCGAGGTGATCACGGCCCGGGGCGCCCACCCGAATCCCACCTGGGTCAATTTCGTCGTCACCGCCAAGGCCCGGGCCTCCATCCGGCAGTACCTGAAGAACCTGCGCGTGAATGAGGCGCTGGAGATGGGCCGCCGGCTCCTGGACCAGGCCCTCCGGGATTCGGGTGTCCCGCTGCGCAAGATCAGCAAGGAGAAAATGCAGGCCCTGCTGGATGAGTTCGGGATCAGCACCGCGAACGATCTCTACACGCAGCTCGGTCTCGGCGAACGGCTGGCGCCGCTGGTTGCAAAGGCACTGCTCCAGTCCGGCACGGCAGACAGCGTTCAGGTGGGCAAGCCCACGCCGATCGCTATAGCCGGCACCGAGGGCCTGGTGGTGTCCTACGCGCGTTGCTGCCATCCCATACCGGGTGACGACATCATGGGCTATCTCAGCGCCGGGCGTGGTGTGGTCATCCACCGCAACAACTGCGGCAATCTGGGCGAGTTCCGCAAGCAGCCCAACAAGTGGATCGCGGTGACCTGGCAGCCGGACATCCAGCGCGAGTTCACCGTCGAGATCCGCGTGGACGTGGACAACAGGCCCGGCGTGCTGGCCGAGGTGGCCTCACGCATCGCCGATGCCGGTTCGAACATCGAGCAGGTATCCATTGACGAGGGCCACGAGGACACGGCTACCATGCTGTTCTCGATACTGGTCCGCGACCGCCGTCATCTTGCCGAGGTGATTCGCGACCTTCGGCGGATGCAGATGGTCAGGAAACTGACCCGCACCTGCACCTGAATATTCCCTCGAAAGCAGCGATCCATGACGAAACAGTCTATTGAGAGTCCCCGGGCACCGGCGGCCATCGGCACCTATTCGCAGGCTGTGCGCGCCGGCGGCAGCGTGTACCTCTCGGGCCAGCTCCCGCTGGACCCGGCTACCGGCCAGCTCCTGACCGGTGACATGCAGGAACAGGTGCGGCAGGTGTTCCGCAATCTGGCGGCGGTGGCCGAGGCGGCCGGCACGACGCTCGACAGCGCCGTCAAGGTCACGGTCTACCTGACCGATCTCGGCCACTTCGCGATCGTGAACACGGTAATGGCCGAGTTCTTCACCACCCCCTACCCAGCCCGCGCAGCGATCGGCGTTGCCTCCCTGCCCCGGGGCGCAGCCGTCGAGGCGGACGCGGTGCTCGTGCCCTGACGCGGTGAGCCAGCGCGACCGCGGGCAGGCACCGCTGTCCGCCACGTCCCCGGACAGCCTGCAGGGCCTGCGCGGCGTCGGCCCGGCCGTTGCCCGGCATCTGGCCCGCCTGGGCGTGGAGCGTGCGCTCGACCTCCTGTTCCTGCTTCCGCAGCGTTACGAGGACCGGACCCGGGTGGTCCCGCTCGGTTCGCTGCGTTCCGGGCAGCGGGCGGTGGTCGAAGGCGAGATCGCGCTCGCCGACGTGGCCTACCGGCGCCGGCGGAGCCTGCTGGTGCGCCTCACCGACCGGACGGGACAGCTCACGCTGCGGTTCTTTCATTTCTCCCGGGCCCAGCAGGACAACCTGGTGACCGGCACGCGCCTGCGCTGCTACGGGGAAGTCCGGCCCGGCCCGCTCGGCAACGAGATGGTCCACCCGGAATACCGCGTCCTCGCCCAGGGCCAGGCGGTGCCGCTCGATGACCGGCTGACGCCGGTCTATCCGGCCGTGGAGGGTCTCGCGCAGTTCCGCCTGCGCGACCTCACCGGCCAGGCGCTGGACCGGCTCCTGCCCGGGCTCACCGACGAACTCCCGTTACCCGCGACCGGCGGGCCGGCGTGGCCCGGGCTCGCCGAGGCGCTGCGCTATGTGCACCGCCCGCCGGCCGGCGCTGATCTCCAGCTGCTCGCCTCCGGGATGCACCCCTGCCAGAGGCGCCTCGCGCTCGAGGAACTTCTGGCCCAGCACCTCAGCCTGCGGCAGATTCGCGAGCGCACGCGGCAGGACACGGCCGCCATCCTCACGGCCGGCAGCGACCGGGCGAGGCAGCTGCGCAGGGAGTTCCTGGCGAGCCTGGGCTTCGAGCTCACTGCCGGGCAGCAGACCGCGCTGGCGGACATCGATGCGGATCTCGCGAGCGGCTGCCCGATGATGCGGCTGGTGCAGGGGGACGTCGGCTGTGGCAAGACCGTGGTGGCCGCCGCGGCCGCACTGCTCGCCGTCGCAGACGGGCACCAGGTAGCGATCATGGCCCCGACGGAATTGCTCGCCGAGCAGCACCGGGACAGCTTTCGCCGCTGGTTCGAGCCGCTCGGCATCACCGTGGCCTGGCTTTCGGGCAGCCTCGGGCAAAAGGCCCGGACACAGACCTACGCGGCTATCGGCGACGGTATCGCGCAGGTGGTCATCGGTACACACGCACTCTTCCAGGACAACCTCAGGTACCAGAGCCTTGCGCTCGTGATCGTGGACGAGCAGCACCGCTTCGGCGTGCACCAGCGCCTTGCGCTGATGGAGAAGGGCGCGCCCGGCAGCGACAGGGGCCGCGCGCTGAAGCCGCACCAGCTGGTCATGACCGCCACCCCCATCCCCCGCACGCTGGCCATGACGCTGTACGCCGACCTGGACAGCTCCGTGATCCGGGAGCTGCCGCCCGGCCGCCAGCCGGTGACTACCGTCGCACTCCCCGACCGGCGGCGTCCCGAGGTCGTGGAGCGGGTGCAGGCAGTCTGTCGGTCAGGAGCGCGGGTCTACTGGGTATGCCCGCTGATCGACGAATCCGAGCATCTGGCCTCGGAAGCAGCCGAACCCACCGCCGCCGCCCTGGCAGAGGCCCTGCCGGACGTGCGCGTCGGCCTTATCCACGGCCGGATGGCTACCGCCGACAAGGAGCGGGTGATGAAGGCCTTCGCCCAGGGCAAGGTCCAGCTGCTCGTCGCCACCACTGTCATCGAGGTGGGCGTCGACGTGTCCGCCGCGACGCTGATGATCATCGAGAATGCGGAACGGCTCGGGCTGTCCCAGCTGCACCAGCTGCGGGGACGGGTGGGGCGGGGGCACGACCCCAGCACCTGCGTACTGCTCTACCGCAGCCCACTGGCGCCCATGGCCCGGGCTCGGCTCGACGTGCTGCGCGGAACGAATAACGGCTTCGAGGTGGCCGAGCGGGACCTTACGCTGCGCGGTCCCGGCGAGGTACTGGGCACGCGGCAGACGGGCCTCATGCAACTGCGGGTAGCTGATCTGGTGCGCGATGCCGACCTGATGCCGGTCGTGCAGGAACTCGCGCAGCGGATCGCGGCGCGGCCTGCGCTCGCCCTCGAACTGATGCAGCGCTGGACCGGCACAGGCAGCCGGTACGGGGAGGTTTGAGCGCCTGACTGGCCTGCCCGCCTCTTCAGGGCGGGTCGGGGGGCTCCGGAACCATGAAGACGGGCATCGCTTCGGTCGGCGTCGGGGTCAACGCCGGCGTCGGTGCCGGATCCGCCGCCATGATTGCTATCACTTTCTGCATGCCCGTCAGGAAGCTGTCGAAGCCGATGAAGACCAGCGCGACGACCAGCAGGGCACCCGCGAGTGCAATGGCCTGCTGCCAGTAGCGGTGCCGGCCCCCGACGCGATGGCCCACGGCAAATTCGCTGGCGCGTTCACTGATCGCGCGCCGGAGCGCGTCCTGGCCTTCGGTGGAGTCCGGCATCCCGGTCTGGCTGACAATACGTGCAGGTTAGAGTATCCCTGAATTGTCGAACTGCGCACCTGCCTTTTCACCCACTCTCCGCAGTCATGCACCGCTAGACTAGACCCATGCCGGAAACTCCCGCCCACACCCTTGCCCGCCTGGGCACCGAGCTGGCCGACCAGGCGCGCCAGTACGGGCGCCTTATGCGCCTGGACCGGCCGGTGGGAACCTGGCTGCTGCTCTGGCCCACCCTGTGGGGGCTGTGGATCGCAGGCCAGGGCCGGCCTGACCCGGTCAACTTCCTGGTTTTTGTCGCGGGCGTCGTGGTGATGCGGTCCGCCGGCTGCGTCATAAACGACTTCGCCGACCGCGATTTCGACCGGCATGTGCAGCGCACGCGGGACCGTCCGCTGGCGGCCGGGCGGGTCTCGCCCGCCGAAGCGCTGACCCTGTTTGCCGTGCTGGGCCTCGTGGCGCTGGCGCTGCTGCTCCTGCTGAATCCGCTGGCGCGCCTGCTGGCCGTGGGGGGCGCAGCCCTGACCGTCGTGTATCCCTTCGCCAAGCGCTGGCTCGCCGCGCCCCAGTTCATCCTCGGGGCCGCCTTCGGCTGGGGAATTCCGATGGCCTTCGCCGCCGAGACAGGCCAGGTGCCCCGGCTCGCGTGGCTGCTCTGGCTGAACGTCGTGGTCTGGGCGGTGATCTACGACACCATGTATGCGATGGCCGACCGCGAGGACGATCTGCGCATCGGCGTGAAGTCCACCGCGATCCTGTTCGGCAGCGCGGATCTGTTCATCATCGCCCTGCTGCAGGTGGCCCTCGTGATCGGGCTGGTGCTGGTGGGCCGGGAAGCGGCCCTGGGCGGCTGGTACCAGGCCGGGGTCGCCGCCGGCGCACTGCTGCTCGCCGCGCAGTGGCAGATGATCCGCCATCGGACGCCGGCGGGCTGCCTGAAGGCCTTCCTGGCCAACCGGTCTTTTGGCGCCGTGATCTTCGCGGGCATTGTGCTGGACTACACCTTCAGCACCGCCGCCTAGCGGGGCGCGGGCACCGGCACGGCCGGCGGGCCTTTCGCGCCCGGCAGGACCCGCGCCACCGTCCACAGGCACACCTGCCGTGCCCCGGCCGCGCGCAACGCCCCGGCAACAGCGGCAGCCGTGGCGCCGGTGGTCAGCACATCGTCAATGACCAGCACCCGCGACCCCGCCGGGAGCGGGCGTGCGGTAAAGGCGTGGCGGAGGTTGGCCTGGCGATCCGCCGCGCTCAGGCCCGACTGGGCGTCCGTGGGCCGAAGGCGACGGCAGACCTCGGTGGCCAGCGGCCAGCGGCGCCAGCGGCAGAGGCCCCGGGCAATCTCTGCCGCCTGGTTGAAGCCGCGCTCGGCCTGGCGGCGCCAGTGCAGCGGAACCGGCACCACCAGGTCCGGGGGTTGCAGAAGCAGGGGCATCCGCAGCGCCAGCATCTGGCCCAGCGCACGGGCCACGGGCAGCTGGCGACCGAATTTGGCGGCACTGATCAGCCGGTCGACGGGGTACTCCCAGGGCAGGGCCGCGGCCACCGCGTTCAACGCCAGCAGGGGCGGCGAGCAGGCCCCGCAGGGACCCCCGTCAGTGCCCCGCAGGGGCAGACCGCAGCGCGGGCAACATCGGCCAAGCCAGGGCAGATCGGCCTCGCAGGCGGCGCACAGCGGTGCGCGGGGAATGCGCGCGGCGCACAGCAGGCATTCCGGCGGCAGCAGCACGTCGAGGATCTCGTCAACCCGGATCCAGTTCATCAGTTGACAGCCTTCGGGCGGGTTCCGATACTTTCGGCCGCAGTTGACACCCCTTTGCCGGTCCTTGTCCGGCACCCAATCCCGCGACTTTCTGAGGAAACGGCCCCCATGCCCAGCGCCGACGCCCGACCTGTGCCCCCCGCCTGTCGCACCGACTGGACTCTGGCGGAGGTTGCGGGCCTCTACGCACTGCCCTTTCCCGAGTTGCTCTACCGGGCCCAGACCGTTCACCGCGCCGCTTTTGACCCCACGGAAGTGCAGATCAGCACGCTGCTCAGCATCAAGACGGGGGGCTGCCCCGAGGACTGCGGGTACTGCCCCCAGAGCGTGCACTTCGACACCGGGCTGGCGGCCGAGGCGCTGATGCCCCTGCAGGCCGTCGTCGCGGCGGCCCGCACCGCCCGGGCACAGGGAGCGACCCGCTTTTGCATGGGCGCCGCCTACCGGCAGCCAAAACCCAGCCAGATCACCCGCATCGCGGAAATGATCCGGGAGGTCCGGGCGCTCGGCCTCGAGACCTGCGCGACGCTCGGCATGCTCACGTCCGCACAGGCGGAAATGCTGCGCGACGCCGGGCTCGACTACTACAACCACAACCTGGACACCTCGGAAGCCCACTACCCCCGGATCATCTCGACCCGCACCTATGCCGACCGGCTCGCCACGCTGCAGAACGTGCGGGATGCGGGCCTCAAGGTCTGCTGCGGCGGCATCCTGGGCCTCGGCGAGACGGAGGCCGACCGGATCGCCCTGCTCCATACCCTCGCCACCCTGCCCGAGCATCCGGAGAGCGTGCCGATCAACCAGCTGGTCAAGGTCGAGGGGACCCCACTGGCCGGAAACGATGCAGCGGGTGCCCTCGACCCGCTGACCTTCGTCCGGCTGATCGCGCTGGCCCGGATCCTGATGCCGCGTTCACGCATCCGGCTGTCGGCCGGCCGAACCGACATGAGCGACGAACTCCAGGCCCTGTGTTTCCTTGCCGGCGCCAACTCCATCTTCCAGGGCGAGCAGCTGCTGACTACCGCAAATCCGGCCACCGACCGGGACCGGGCCCTGCTCAGCCGGCTGGGCCTGCGCGCCGCCGCTCCGGACAACGGCCCGCCGGCTGTCGCGGCGGCCGGCTGAGGGACTCCGGTGCTCGACCGGCACCGCATCCGCCGGTCTTTTGCCCGGGCCGCCGGGAGCTATGACGGGGCGGATTTCCTGCAGGGCGAGGTCCGCGACCGTCTGCTGGACCGCCTGCAGTGGCTCAGGCTGCAGCCCGGGCGGATCCTCGATCTCGGCTGCGGCACCGGGCGCGCGCTTGGCGCACTCGGGGGCCGTTTTCCGGCCGCCCGGCTCGTCGGCTTCGACTTCACCCTGCCCATGCTGCAGGTTGCGGCGGCCCGGCCCGGGCCGCCTGCCCTCCTGGTTTGCGGCGATGCCGCCCGCCTGCCCTTCGCCGACCAGAGCATGGATCTCGTCTTCTCGAGCCTGATGATCCACTGGTGTCCGGAGCTGGACGTCCTGCTTGCCGAAGTCCGGCGGGTACTGCGCCACCCGGGGGTCTTCCATTTCGCCACCCTCGGGCCCGGGTCGTACCGCGAGCTTGGCGAGGCCTGGGCCACCGTGGACGGCCACGCCCACGTGATGCCCTTCCCGGAAATGCGCGCCCTCGGCGACGGGCTGATCCGGGCGGGACTTGCCGAGCCGGTCATGGACACCGAAGCGCTGACCCTGCGCTACCGGGACCTCCGTCAGCTCACCGACGACCTGCGGGCAACCGGCACCACGAACGCGAGCACCGGCAGGCCGCGCGGCCTCACCGGTCGGGGCACCTGGCAGCGGGTCACGACGGCCTATGAAAGCCGGCGGGCGGCGGACGGCAGCCTGCCGGCCACCGTGAACATCGTTTACGGTCAGGCGTGGGCACCGGACCCGGATCGCCAGCGGCCGGGCGACGCCACAGAAACCGCCGTCCCGGTGAGTGCCATAGGCCGGCGCAACTCGCCGGTTTAAGCGGCTGTTTTTGCTCTTTAAACACGAAGTCCATCCGGGCTTGTTCAATTGCGCGGAAGCGCTGCTATCAAGTAACATGCCGCGGCCCGCGGAGGGGGTTCTGGCGTGCACTCTTTCGAACTTCGGCCGAACGCCTCCCTGACGCCCCGTGCCGCCGCCTGGTTCTATGGTTCGCTGTGTGCCCTGTCGCTGACGATCGCGCTCGGCTTCGCAGCGCAGGGTTTCTGGCCCGTGCTGCCTTTTGCAGGCATGGAACTGGGGCTGCTGTACTGGGCCGTTGCCCGGGTGAGTCGCCGGGCAGAAGCCCGCGAGTTCATCCGGGTGGACGAACGCACGGTGACCGTCGAGAAGTGGTCACCGCCAGGGCTGCATGGCGGGCAGGACCCGGGCGGCAGGATGGCCTGGTCGTTCCAGCGCGCCTGGACGCGGGTTGAACTGCAGGCCGGTTCGCCTGCGCACTGGCCCACCCGGCTGGTGGTGCGCTCCAGCGGGCAACGCGTCGAGGTTGGTGCGTTCCTGACGGACGGCGAGCGGCAGGGACTCTGGTCCCGGCTTGCCGGGCTGCTGAACGAAACCGGGACAGCCGCCGGGGCCGGTACGGCCCGCCGGGCGGGATTGGATTCACTGTAGATATTTGGCGGAAGAACACTGATGGGTCAGTTCATGAAGACGAGGGTCCCCGGCCGGGGTCTGTCACTGCCTGGCGGGGCGCTGCTTGCCGCTCTGGCGCTGCCGGCCGAGGCCGCCTGGGAACTCAACCTGACCCGGGGCGTGACGGAACTCAGCAGGGATGCCTACGACCTGCACATGCTGGTGCTGTGGGTCTGCACGGTCATTGGCGTGATCGTGTTCGGGGCACTGATCTACGCCATGGTCGCGTTCCGTAAATCGAAGGGCGCAGTCCCCGCCCGGTTCACGCACAACACGACGGCAGAGGTGATCTGGACGGTGGTTCCCACCCTGGTGCTGGTCTTTCTGGCCTATGAGTCCGCCCCGGCCCTGATCCGCATCCACGACACCCGCGATGCGGAGCTGACCATCAAGATCACCGGCTACCAGTGGAAGTGGCAATACGAATACCTCGGTGAAGAGGTGTCTTTCTTCAGCAACCTGGCCGAGACCAGCAACGCCGCGCGACAGCTCCGCTCGGGCATAAGGCCTGGGGACGTGGACAACTACCTCCTCGAGGTGGACCAGCCCCTGGTGGTCCCGACCGGCGTCAAGATCCGCTACCTGCTGACCGCCAATGACGTGATCCATGCGTGGTGGGTTCCGGCATTTTCCGTCAAGCGCGATGCCGTCCCGGGCTATGTCAATGAAGGCTGGTTCGAGGTCGACGTACCGGGAACCTACCGGGGCCAGTGCGCCGAACTCTGCGGCAAGGACCACGGCTTCATGCCCATCGTGGTCGAAGCCGTGAGCCCGGAAGACTTCCAGGCCTGGCTGGCCGGACGCAAGGCCGGGCCAGCAGTAGCCGCCCTCAATTGAGCATCTTTCATCGCCGGGTCCTGTGCGGCCCGGCCTTGTATCTGGATACGGAGCATTTCCGATGAGCAGCACCCACGACACCCATGCCGGCCACGCGCACGCCCACGATGATCATCACGGGCCCGCCCGGGGCCTCAGCCGGTGGCTCTTTACCACCAACCACAAGGACATCGGCACCCTCTATCTGCTGTTCTCTCTGGTGATGCTGTTCGTGGGCGGGGGCATGGCGCTCATCATCCGTCTCGAGCTCTTCCAGCCGGGACTGCAGTTCGTGAACCCGGATTTCTTCAACCAGATGACCACCATGCACGCGCTGGTCATGGTCTTCGGCATGATCATGCCGGCCTTCGTCGGTTTTGCGAACTGGATGATCCCGATGATGATCGGCGCGCCGGACATGGCCCTGCCGCGCCTCAACAACTGGTCCTTCTGGATCCTGCCTTTCGCCAGCACGATCCTGGTCTCCACGCTGTTCATGGAAGGTGGCGGCCCGGCGAGCGGCTGGACCCTTTACCCGCCCCTGGTCCTGCAGACCGGTAACGCCTTCCCGTTCGTGATCTTTGCCGTGCACCTGCTCGGCATGTCCTCGATCCTCGGTTCGATCAACATCATCGTCACCATCATGAACATGCGGGCGCCCGGCATGACGCTGCTCAAGATGCCGCTGTTCGTCTGGACCTGGCTGATCACCGCCTACCTGCTGATCGGCGCCATGCCGGTACTGGCCGGCGCCGTGACGATGCTCCTGACCGACCAGTTCTTCGGCACGAGCTTCTTCCAGGCGGCCGGTGGCGGTGACCCGGTGCTCTTCCAGCACATCTTCTGGTTCTTCGGCCACCCGGAGGTCTACATCATCATCCTCCCGGCATTCGGCATCGTGTCGCAGATCATCCCGACCTTCTCGCGCAAGCCGCTGTTCGGCTACAGCGCGATGGTTTACGCCACGGCGGCCATCGGCTTCCTGTCCTATATCGTCTGGGCCCACCACATGTTCACCGTGGGCATGCCCCTGGCCGGCGAGATGTTCTTCATGCTCTCGACGATGCTGATCGCCATCCCGACAGGCGTTAAGGTCTTCAACTGGGTCTCGACGATGTGGCGGGGGTCGCTCACCTTCGAGACCCCGATGCTCTTTGCCATCGCCTTTCTCTTCCTGTTCACCATCGGCGGCTTCTCGGGCGTGATGATGGCGCTCCCTCCGGTCGACTTTCAGTACCATGACACCTACTTCATCGTCGCCCACTTCCACTATGTGCTCGTACCTGGCGCCTTCTTTGGTGCGATTGCGGGCGCGTACTTCTGGTTGCCGAAATGGACGGGCCACATGTACGACGAGCGCCTCGGCAAGATCCACTTCTGGATCTCGGCGATCGGCGTCAACATCACCTTCTTCCCGCAGCACTTCCTGGGCCTCGCCGGCATGCCGCGCCGGATTCCCGATTACGCCACCCAGTTCGCCGACTGGAACATGGTGTCGAGCATCGGTTCGTTCATCTTCGGCTTTTCCCAGCTCATGTTTGTCTGGATAGTCATCAAGTGCATCCGCGGCGGGCGCAAGGCCACCGCGGAGGTCTGGGACAACCCCGACGGGCTCGAATGGACAGTGCCGTCACCGGCCCCGTACCACACCTTCGACGAGGCGCCGGTCATCAAGTGAACGGCCCGTCACCGGTAATCCACGACCCTGAGTCCGAGGCCGGGCAGCGGCGGCGCGCCCGCCGCACGGCCATCCTGCTCGGAATCCTGGCCGTCGCCATTTACCTGGGCTTCATCCTGAGCGTGGGGCTGCGGGGCTGAGAGCCATGGGATCGAAGATGACTGGCGTCGCGGCAAACCGGGGGCTCATAACCCGGCTCGGCATTCTCACCGTGGCGATGTTTGCCTTTGGCTACCTTCTGGTGCCGCTCTACGAGGTCATGTGCCGGATCACCGGCATCGGCGGCCGCACGGCCAGTACCGCCACCGTGCCTGCTGGCATCTCCGTCGATACCGACCGGCTGGTCACCGTCGAGTTCGTGGCCGTGCTCAACGAGCAGGCCCCCTGGGAATTCAGGCCGGTGGTGACCTCCATGAAGGTTCACCCGGGCCAGCTCTACGACACCGCGTTCTTCGCCCGCAACCTCACCGGCGACTTCCTGGCGGGGTCGGCGGTGCCCAGCGTGGCCCCCGGCCAGGCGGCGAAGCACTTCCTGAAGACCGAGTGTTTCTGCTTCACTCTGCAGGAATTTGCCGGACAGGAAGGGCGCGACATGGGCGTCCAGTTCATGATTGACCCGGACCTGCCACCGTATATAGACCGCGTAACGCTGTCCTACACGTTTTTCGTCAACCGCGAGGCCACGCTGGCTGTCGCACAGGCCGGCCGCACGAACCTCTGATCCAACGCCGTTTCCAGGAACAAAACGCCATGGTCAACGCTGAACAGCACAAGTACTACGTCCCCCACGGCACCCGCTGGCCGCTGCTCGGGTCGGCAGGCCTGTTCATCGCTTTCATCGGCGTATCGATCCTGCTGAACGGCGGCTCGGCGGCGCCCGTCGCCCTGGCTGGCGCGGCCATCGTCATCGTCATGATGTTCCTGTGGTTCGGCGAGGTCATCCGCGAAAGCGAGGCCGGCGCCTACAACTCCCAGGTCGACAGGTCATTCCGGATGGGCATGATGTGGTTCATCCTCTCGGAGGTGATGTTCTTCGCCTGTTTCTTCGGTGCGCTGTACTACGCCCGCGAGCTGTCCCTGCCCTGGCTGGGCGGCGAAGGCACCAAGGGGGCCACCAACCAGCTGCTGTGGCCCGGCTTCGAGAACGCCTGGCCCTCCAACGGGCCGAAGCGGATCGGTGGTGAGTACCAGACCATGGGGGCGTGGGGTATCCCGGCGCTGAATACCGCCATCCTGCTCACCAGCGGCGTCACCATCACCATCGCCCACCACGCCCTGAAGGCCGGCCAGCGCGGCATGCTGAATCTGTTCCTGGCGGCCACGGTCGTCCTGGGCTTCGTCTTCCTGGGATTCCAGGCCTACGAGTACATGCACGCCTACTCGGAGCTGAACCTCAAGCTGACGAGCGGCGTCTACGGCAGCACCTTCTTCATGCTGACCGGTTTCCACGGTCTGCACGTGACCATCGGCGCGATCATGCTCACCGTGATACTCGTGCGCTGCCTGCGCGGGCACTTCACGCCCAGCCGGCACTTCGCCTTCGAGGGCGTTGCCTGGTACTGGCACTTCGTGGACGTGGTCTGGCTCGGACTCTTTATTTTCGTGTACTGGCTCTGAGACGCCGGTACGGGGCCAGGCTCAGGGGGCCTGGCGGGGCAGGGCGTCGTGGGGCTGGATCCAGCCATTGATCCAGGCGACAAACAGCAGCACGAACAGCAGCACGGACAAAGATATCCGCACCGTCAGGGCGCGCACCGTGCGCCGTGAGTCGCCCTCGTCGCGGTTCAGGAAAAAGAGCCCCGAGAAGAGGCTGACGACGATCGCGAGCAGCAAGAGCAGCACGATGAACCTGAACATGGGCGCAAGGACCGGCCGGCAACGGGTGGTGGCGCCCAGTTTAACCCGACGACCCGGGTCGCCGGCGCTGCTGGCCGACATCTCTTGAGCAGCACCTTCAGGCCGCCCTGGTGGGCCACGCTGCTCCTGCTGGCCGGCCTCGTGATCTTCTGCTCGGCCGGGTTCTGGCAGCTGGATCGCGCGGCGCAGAAGCAGCAGCTGCACGAGGAGTATGCCCGCAACACCACAACCGCACCCCGGCGGGGCCTGCCGCCCGATGGGGCAGCAGGGGAAGCGCGCTTCAGTCGCGTAGAACTTGCGGGTCACTTCGATCCCGGCCGGCAGGTGCTGCTCGACAACCTGACGGCGGGGGGGCGTGCCGGCTATCAGGTGCTGACGCCCTTCGAGACCGGCGACGGCTGGGTGCTGGTAAACCGCGGCTTCGTCCCTGCCGACGGCAACCGCGCCCTGCTGCCCGACATCACGGTGAGCGGCACAGAACGGGTGATCACCGGGCGCATCGCCCGCCTGCCCGTGCCCGGCATGACGCTTAAGGCCCCTGCTCCGCCGGCGGATGCCCCCTGGCCGCGGCGGCTTCTGTTCCCGACCGTGCCGGACATCGCGGCCCAGACCGGCCTCAGGCTGCGCGACTACCAGGTGCTGCTCGATCCGGGCGAAGCTGACGGTTATCTGCGGGACTGGAAGCCGGGCGGCATGGGGCCGGAACTCCACAGGGGCTACGCCGTACAATGGTTCGGTCTCGCGCTGACGGCAGTGGTGATCTACATCGTGCTGACCCTGAAGTACTCCGGCGGATCCCGGTGAGCGCGCCTGCAGCGGCGCGCGGCAGCCGGCGGACGCTCTGGCTGCTGGTTCTGGTCTTTTTCGGACCGGTGCTGCTGGCCGTGGTCATGTACTACGCGGGCGGCGACATGTGGCGGCCCGGTGGCTCCGTTGCCCACGGCGTACTGCTGCAACCCCCCCCGACCCTGCCCGGCGGCCCGATCATGCTGTCTGGCGGTGACTCGCTGGACTTCAGGGGCCGGTGGTCGGTGGTGTACGTGGGCCGCGGCGACTGCGACGAACCCTGCCGGGAAGCGCTCCAGCACACCCGCCAGGTGCGACGCGCCCTTGGTCGCGAGATGTCCCGCGTGCAGCGCGTTTTCCTGTCCACCGGCGGCACGCCCAACCCGGGCTTCGTAGCGACCGAGCATCCGGGACTCCTGGTCCTCGGCGATGGCCTGGCCAGCCGCGATCTGGTGCTCCGGACGCTGGGGCAGTTCGCCGAGGGCGACATCTTCGTCGCGGATCCCCTCGGCAATGTGATCCTGCGTTTCCCGCCGGGCACCGCGATGAAGGACATGCACGAGGATCTCGAACTGCTGCTCAAGGCATCCCGGATCGGATGAACGTGGACGTCACGCCCATTCTGGGCCCGCTCAACGATGCCCAGCGGGAAGCCGTCACGGCACCGGCCGTGCCGCTGCTCGTGGTGGCCGGCGCGGGCAGCGGCAAGACCCGCGTGCTGGTCCATCGCATCGCATGGCTGATCGAGGTCGAGCAGGTCTCACCGCTCGGCATCCTGGCCGTGACCTTCACGAACAAGGCGGCGGCCGAGATGCGCGGCCGTGTCCAGGAACTCCTGGACATGCCTGTGAACCATCTCTGGATAGGGACCTTTCACGGGCTTGCCCACCGGCTGCTCAGGCGGCACTGGCGGGAGGCCGGCCTTCCGGAAGGCTTCCAGATCCTGGATGCGGAGGACCAGCAGCGTCTGATCCGGCGCCTGCTGAAAGGCCAGGATCTGGATGAGAACACGTGGGTGCCGCGCGAAGTCCAGTGGTTCATCAACCACCACAAGGACGAGGGCCAGCGGGCCGACGGACTCGGCGACGACGGCGACCCCAACCGCCGCCAGATGATCGGGCTCTACCGGCTCTACGAGGAGACCTGCGCAAAAGGCGGGCTGGTGGACTTCGCCGAACTGCTGCTCAGGGCCTTCGAGCTCTGGAAGAACAACCCCGAACTCCTTGCCCAGTACCGGCGGCGCTTCCGGCACGTGCTGGTGGACGAGTTCCAGGACACCAACGCGATCCAGTACGCCTGGCTGCGGCTGCTCACCGGCGAGACCGGCCTGCCCTTCGTCGTCGGTGATGATGACCAGTCGATCTACCGGTGGCGCGGCGCCCGCCAGGAGCACCTGCAGCGCTTCCGGCGGGATTTCCCCGCGGCCCGGATGGTGAAGCTGGAGCAGAACTACCGCTCGACCAGGACCATCCTGCAGGCGGCCAACGCCATCATCGCCAACAACACCGGACGGCTCGGCAAGGAACTCTGGACCGAGGGCGGCGACGGCTTGCCGATCCGGCTCTACCGCGCCTATAACGAGCGGGACGAGGCAGAGTTCGTGGTCGGCCGGATCCAGGAGTGGGTGCAGCGGGGCAATTCGCGCAGCGAGGCCGCCGTGCTGTACCGGTCCAACGCCCAGTCCCGGGTCTTCGAGGAGTTCCTGCTGCGCGCCGGCCTGCCCTACCGGGTGTACGGCGGCCAGCGCTTCTTCGAACGGGCCGAGATCAAGGACGCGCTCGCCTATCTCCGGTTGCTCGCCAACCGTGACGACGACCCGTCTTTCGAGCGCGTGGTAAACGTGCCTACCCGGGGCATAGGCGCGCGGTCCATCGACACGGTCCGCGAATACGCCAGGGCCAATGCCCTGTCCCTGTGGCGGGCTGCCCAGGTGATGGCGGCCGGCGATGCGGGCCGCGGCGGCAAGGCCATCCAGGCCTTCCTGTACCTGATAGAGAGCCTGGCCCGCGACACGGCCGGGCTGCCGCTGCATGAACAGGTGGATCACGTGATCCAGAAGAGCGGCCTGATCGGCCACTACCGCAAGGAGCCCCGCGACCGTGCGGAGGCGCGCCTTGAGAACCTGGATGAGCTGGTCAGCGCCGCGCGGAGCTTCGACCCCGCCGAAGCCGACGAAGACATGCCACCGCTGACGGCCTTCCTCTCCCACGCGGCGCTCGAGTCCGGTGACGCCCAGGGCGATGCCTGGGAGGACTGCGTACAGCTGATGACCCTGCACACGGCCAAGGGGCTGGAGTTTCCCGTGGTCTTTCTGACCGGGCTCGAGGACGGGCTGTTCCCGCACCGGCGCTCGCTGAACGATGCCGACAGCCTGGAAGAGGAGCGCAGGCTCTGCTACGTGGGCGCGACCCGCGCCATGAGCGAGCTGTATCTGAGCCACGCGGAGCAGCGAAGGCTGCACGGCACGGACAGCTACGCGCAGCCCTCGCGATTCATCAGCGAGATCCCGCCGGAGCTGATCGAGGATGTGCGCCCCCGGATCCAGGTCTCCCAGCCGGTGTACCGGCGGGGTGCCATGGACCCGGCCGAGCCTGCCTTCGGCCTGCGCCTTGGCCAGCGGGTTCGCCACGGCAAGTTCGGCGAGGGGGTCGTGCTGAGCTGCGAAGGTGCCGGCCCCCATGCCCGGGTGCAGGTGAATTTCGAGACGGCGGGAGCCAAGTGGCTCGTCATGTCCTACGCGAACCTGGAAGCGATGTAAGCCCATGAAGATCCTCATTCTCGGCGCGGGCCAGGTGGGCTCCACGGCGGCCTATCACCTGGCCCGCGAGGAATCCAACGAGGTCACGATCATCGACTCCAATCCTGCGGTCCTGCGCGAGCTGCAGGACCGCCTGGACGTGCGCACGGTGCTCGGCCATGCCGCCTCGCCGGCGGCGCTGGAACGGGCGGGGGGCGCCAATGCCGACATGCTGATCGCGCTGACCAACAGCGACGAAGTGAACATGATTGCGTGCCAGGTGGCCTTCACGCTCTTCGGTACGGAAACCAAGATTGCCCGGGTACGGTCGGCGGAATACGTGAATACGCCGGGCCTTTTCGGCACCGACCGTGTTCCGGTGGATCTGTGCATCAGTCCCGAGCAGCTTGTCACCCGCTACATCGAGCAGCTGATCCGCTACCCGGGGGCCTTCCAGGTGCTGGATTTCGCGGACGGGCGGGTGCGGCTGGTTGGCGCCCGGGCACAGCGGGATGGCCCGCTGGTTGGCCGGGAGATCCGCAAGCTGCGCGATGACATCCCCGGCATCGAGACGCGGATCGCGGCCATCTACAGGGACGGTCGCGAGATCAGCCCGGAGGGCAGTACCCGGCTGCTCGAGAATGACGAGGTATTTTTCATCGCGGCCCGCGACGACATTGGCGCCGTTATGCGCGAGATCCGCAGGCTCGAGGACCCGGTGCGGCGCGTGATCATCGCCGGCGGGGGCAACATCGGCTTCCGGCTGGCGCAGTCGCTGGAAGGGAAAAACCAGGTCAAGCTGATCGAACGTTCCCGGGACCGGGCCCGCTTTGTCTCTGAACGACTGGCCAGAACCATCGTTCTGACGGGCGACGCGGCCGACGAGGACCTGCTGCTGGAGGAGAACATCGACAACGCCGACATCTTCGTGGCGCTCACCAACGCGGAGGAAGTCAACATCCTGTCGGCCATGCTGGCCAAGCGCCTGGGCTGCAAGAAGGTGATGGCACTGATCAACCGGCCGGCTTACGCCGAACTCGTGGAAGGCCCGCGCATCAACGTCGGCATTTCGCCGCCCCAGATCACCATCGGCGCACTGCTCGCCTACGTCCGCCAGTCCGGGATGGTGCGCATCCATACCTTGCGCCGGGGCCGGGCCGAGGCCATCGAAGCCATCGCCCACGGCCAGCGCGGCGACAGCCGGGTTGTGGGCAGGAAGGTCGAGGACATTGCGCTGCCCAGGGGCACCACCATCAGCGTCATCGTCCGCGGCGAGGAAGTGCTGCAGGCCCATCACGACACGGTGGTGGAGGCCGAGGATCACGTGATCCTGTTCGTCGGGGACCGGCGGCAGATCGCCCAGGTCGAACGCCTGTTCCGGGCCTGAGCCCGGTCAGCATCCGGGTCAGCAACCACCATGCACCTACGGGTCGTCCAGCGCATCCTCGGCATCCTGCTGATGCTCTACAGCATCACCATGATCCCGCCCCTGGCGGTGTCCTGGTACTACTCGGACGGGCAGGCCTTTGCCTTTGTCGGCACCTTCGTCATCACCTTCGCCTGCGGCCTGTTCGCCTGGCTGCCCGCACGCCGGGACCAGCGGGAGCTGCGCATGAGGGACGGCTTCCTGGTGGTGGCGGTGTTCTGGCTGGGGCTCAGCAGCTTCGGCGCGATCCCGCTGCTGCTCTCCGACCAGCCGGTGATGTCCGTGACCGACGCGGTCTTCGAGACGGTGTCCGGTCTCACCACGACGGGCGCGACGACGCTGACCGGCCTGGATGCCCTGCCGCGCTCCATTCTCTACTACCGCGCCCAGCTCCAGTGGCTGGGCGGTATGGGCATCATCGTGCTGGCCGTCGCGGTACTGCCCATGCTGGGCGTAGGCGGCATGCAGCTCTACCGGGCCGAGACGCCCGGTCCCATGAAGGACAGCAAGCTCACGCCCCGCATCACCGAAACCGCCAAGGCGCTGTGGATCATCTACTTCGGGCTGACGGCCATCTGCTGTGCGGCCTACTGGTACGCCGGGATGGGCGCCTTCGACGCCCTGTGCCACGGCTTCAGCACCGTATCCACCGGCGGCTTCTCTACCCATGACGCCAGCCTCGGCTGGTTCGCCAGCCCGCTGATCGAGAGCATCGCAATCGTCTTCATGTTTCTGGGCGGCGTCAGCTTCACGCTGCATTTTCTGGTGTGGCGCAGCCGCAGCCCGTGGCGCTACATGGCCGACCCCGAGTTCCGGGCCTTCGGGCTGATCCTGCTCTTCGTCATCGGCGGGGCCACCCTGTCGCTGTGGTTCTCCGGCCATCACGGCACGCTCGGCGAGTCGGGCCGGCAGGCCGCTTTTCACTTCGTGTCCTTCATGACCAGCACGGGCTTCACGGTGGGCGCTTTCGACCAGTGGCCGGGCGCCCTGCCCCTGATGCTGATACTGATTGCCTTCATCGGCGGCTGCGCCGGCTCGACCAGCGGCGGGATGAAGGTGATCCGCTGGCTGCTGCTCTACAACCAGGGGGTGCGGGAAGTGAGGCGCCTGGTGCATCCGGCCGCCGAACTGCCGCTGCGGCTCGGAGGCACGGTGGTTCCGCAGCGCGTCACGGAGGCCGTGTGGGCCTTTTGCGTCGCCTACATCATCCTCTTCGGCGTGTTGCTGCTGGTACTGGTGGCAAGTGGCCTGGACCAGGTGACCGCTTTTGCGGCGCTCTCGACGTCCATCAACAACCTGGGGCCGGGACTGGGCCAGGTTGCCTCCAATTTCACGCAGATTGCGGCGCTGCCCAAGTGGGTGTGCATCGTCGCCATGCTCTTCGGCCGCCTGGAACTCTTCACCCTGCTGGTGCTGTTCTCACCGGGATTCTGGCGCTCCTGAGGGAATGCTGCCGTGCAGGTGGCAGGCCACCTGCCGCCCTGTCGACCCGCCGGGATCGGCGAGTTCTGGGCGTATCTGCCGGCAGATCTCCATGACACGGGGACAGCGGGTGTGGAACGCACAGCCGGCCGGTGGATGACGCGGCGACGGAATCTCGCCCCCCAGTACCAGCCGCGGGCGGTTCTGGCCGTCCAGCCGCGGCACGGCGGCCAGCAGCGCTTCCGTGTAGGGATGCAGCGGCTGGCGAAAGAGCACGGGCGCCGGGGCGAGTTCAACGAGCCGGCCCATGTACATGACGCCAATGACGTCACTCACGTGCTGGATGACGGCCAGGTCGTGGGAAATGAACAGGAAGGCGATGCCCCGGTCCCGCTGGAGGCCGGCGATCAGGTTCAGCACCTGGGACTGCACGGAGACGTCCAGCGCCGAGACCGGCTCATCGGCGACGATCAGTTCGGGATTCAGGGCCAGCGCCCGCGCAATGCCGATCCGCTGCCGCTGGCCGCCCGAGAACTCGTGCGGATAGCGATTGGCGACCTGGGCGCTCAGTCCCACCTCCTGCAGCAGTGCCGCCACCCTTTCGCGCCGCTCGGCTGCGGTGCCCACACGGTGCACGTCCAGCGGCTCCCGGATGGTCTGGGCCACGGTGCGCCGCGGGCTCAGCGAACCAAAGGGATCCTGGAATACCGCCTGCATCCGCCGCCGCCAGGGGACGAGCTGCCGGCGGTCGAGGTGCGTGATGTCTGCACCGTCGAAGCGGATCGTGCCGGCCGTCGGCGCCTGCAGGCGCAGGATGGTGCGACCGAGCGTCGACTTGCCGCAGCCGGATTCACCGACGAGGCCCAGTGTGGTTCCCCGCTGGACGGTGAAGGACACGTCGTCCACGGCCCGCACCTGCGCCACCACGTGGGTGAACCAGCCACCCCGGACGGGAAAGTACTTGCACAGCCCTTCGATCTGAAGGAGCGGCGGGGCGGACTCGCCGGTTGGCGTCGGGGTCAGGTTCACGTTGGCCTGCGGGCGCGCCTGGTGATAACGCATGCGGGGTAACTACCGGGCCGTGGGGGGACGGCGTAAATGGGAGGGTACACGGCTTGGAAAGCAGCCCGGCACTCAGGTCGCGTCGCCCAGCGGAAAATGACAGGCCACGGCCCGGTCACCGGGCAGTGCGCGCAGCGATGGCCGCTCGGCGCGGCAGCGTTCCCGCACCCGGCTGCAGCGGTCCGCAAAACGGCAGCCGGCAGGCAGGTTCAGGAGGTCGGGCACCCGGCCGGGGATCACCGGCAGCTCGGCGAGGCGGGCCTCACGGATACGGGGAATGGCGTCCAGGAGTCCCGCGGTATAGGGGTGGAGCGGCCGGGAGAAGAGTTCGGCGGTCAGTCCCGACTCGACGATGCTGCCGCAATACATGATGAGGCAGCGCCGGCAGGTTTCGGCCACCACCCCCAGGTCGTGGGTCACCAGGACCACTGCCATGCGGAATTCGGCCTGCAGGGTCCGGATCTGTTCCAGCACCTGGGCCTGGGTCGTGACGTCCAGCGCCGTGGTGGGCTCGTCGGCAATCAGCAGGCGCGGGCTGCAGGACAGCGCCATCGCGATCATCACGCGCTGGCGCAGGCCACCGGACAGCTGGTGGGGATAGTCATCGAGGCGGCTCGCCGCGTCAGGAATGTTGACCCGCTGAAGCAAGGCCGCCGCCTCCAGCCGGGCCTCGCGACGGCTGAGCCTGCGGTGACGATGGAGCACGTCGGTCATCTGGCTGCCGATGGTGAAGACCGGATTCAGCGCCGTCATGGGCTCCTGGAAGATCATGGACACGTCGCGGCCCCGTACAGCGTCCAGCTCGGCAGTCCTGAGGCGCAGCAGGTCCCGGCCATCCAGATGGATGCTGCCACTGGCGAAACGGCCGGGTGGCATGGGCACGAGACGCAGGATGGAGAGGCCCGTCACGGTCTTTCCGCAGCCCGATTCGCCAACCAGGCCCAGGGTCTCCTCCGGGTAGACATCGAAGCTCACCCCGTCCACCGCCCGGATCACGCCTTCGTCCGTGACGAACTCGACCGACAGCTGCCTTACGCGCAGGATCGGCGCGGATTCCTGGGTCATGCTCAGCCCACCTTCCGCGGATCGAGGGCATCCTGCAGGGCATCGGCCACGGCGTTGAAGGCCATGACCAGCACGAACATCAGCAGCGAGGCTGCCAGGAAATTGTTGTAGAAGCCTGCCAGTACCTCCTTTGTGCTCTCGTCGATCATCAGTCCCCAGCTCATGCCATCCTTTATGCCGATCCCGAGAAAGCTCAGGATCACTTCCGACTTTATGGCGCTGACAAAGAGAATGGAGGCCTGAACCAGCAGGATATGCGCTGTGTTGGGCAGGATGTGCCGGAAGATGATCGTTGCCTCGGGCACGCCGATGGAGTGGGCCGCTTCCACGTACTCCATGCCGCGGAGCTTGATCACCTCGCCGCGGATCAGGCGCCCCGTACCCACCCAGAAGCAGGCAATCATCGCCAGATGCATGGCCCAGGGATTGTCGCCGAGGGCATAGGCCACCGCGGCAACGAACAGGTAGAAGGGGATGGCATCCAGCACGCCCATCCACCAGAGCAGCACCTCGTCGATCCAGCTGCCGGCAAAGAATCCGGCGAAGGCACCCAGCACCGCGCCGATGGCCACGGCCGCCAATGCAACGATCAGGCCCACCTCGAAGGCGGTGGCGGTGCTGTACAGGGCCCGGTCGAAGATATCCTGGCCGATGATATTGGTGCCGAACCAGTGCGCCGCGGAAGCGGCCTCCCACTTGCCGCCCTGCAGGTCGCCCCAGGCCTGCGCCCACCAGCCGAGCCAGACGCCGAGCGCCGCAATGGCGTAGATGAGGACCACGCCCAGCGCCGCCATGCCGATACGGTCGCGCGAGAACCGGGCGGCCGCCTTGGCCCAGGGGGACGACCGGCCGGAGGGCCCGTCGGATGGCAGGGCGATGGCGGTGGTGCTCACCGGACCGACACCCGCGGGTCGACCGCCCGGTACAGGATGTCGTTCAGCACGACGACCAGCACGAAGAGAATGGCGGTCAGGGTGACGACCGCCTTCAGCACCGGCTGGTCGCCGGTCACGATGGCTTCGTAGGTGGCCTTGCCGATGCCGGGTATGCCGAAGTAGCTCTCGATCAGCAGCGCCCCGCCAATCGCCACCTGGGGAATGGAGAACATGATGCGCGTGATGATCGGGATCAGGCAGTTCTTGAGGACGTTGCGGAGCAGGATCCGGGAGGCCGGCAGTCCGAATGCGCGGGCGGTGCGCACGTGGTCCCGGGTGAGTTCCTCCACGATGATGGACCGGTAGAAGCGGGTCTCGTAGCCGAGCGCCACGAAGACCGTGGCGAGCGTGGGCACCGTGACGTAGTAGAGGTAACTGCCGATGGAGCTGACGTTCCAGCCCCGCACCGGAAAGATCCCGAGGCCGTCACTGGAGCTCAGCACGATCTGGAAGCCGATGATGACGATCAGGAAACTGACGCTCATACCGACCACGGCCACCGCCATGATCAGCTTGTCGGGCCAGCGGCCCCGCCAGAGCGCTGCAGCGAGGGCGAGCAGCAGTCCGATGAGGTGCCCCAGGATGAAGCCCGGCAGGATCAGTATGAGCGAGACCGGGATGGTCTTGGCGAGCAGGTCGGCCACGGGCTCCCCGGTGGAGGCGCTGCCGAAATCCAGGGTGACGATCTCGGCGAGGAACTGCAGGTAACGCTGGAAAAAGGGCTGGTCGTAGCCGAGCTGCTGGCGGACCTCGAGGATCTGCTGCTCCGTGGGATTCTTGCCCAGGAGCTGATAGGTGAGGTCCGGCCCGAAGTAGACCATCAGCGCAAAGCTGACCAGCGTGACGCCGAGGATCAGCGGGATCGCCGCGAGCAGCTTGCGCAGGGCGTATTGCAGCAGATCCATGCTCAGCGCACCCGCTTCCGGGCGGCAGGTGGCACCACATCGACGTACTTCAGGAAGAAGCCGCCCACGATCTCCCGGTCGGGCACGGCGATGACATCCTTGTGCCAGAGATAGATGCGGGTGCGCGACAGGGCCGTGAGGGCGACGCAGTCGTCGATCACCAGCCGGTTCATGCGGTGGTAGAGCGCCGTGCGCTCCGGCGACGGCAGCATGACCGAGGACGCCTCGTAGAGCCGGTCGTATTCGGGGTTGCGGTAGTTGGCGTCATTGGAGCCGGGTGAGCCGTTGGGGCCGTAGAAGAGCTGGAGTGTGTTCTCCGCATCCGGATAGTCCAGCCCCCAGCCCTTGTTGATCAGCGGCAGGCGGCTCTGCTTCCAGGCGCGGGACAGGTCACCGAAGTTGGCGTAGGTCTTCTGCACGATCTTTTCCCGCGGAAAGCCGATATCCCGCATCCAGGCGCGGAACTGCTCGAAGAACAGCCGGTCGGTCGTGCCGGCAGAGCTGCCATAGACGAGCGTCGGCAGCTTGTCCGGTGTCCAGCCGTTGTCGGCGAGCAGGCGTCGTGCGCCGGCCACGTCGCGGGTCACGCTGTCCCGGGGAAGGCCGGGGTCGAACTCGGGGCTGGCCGGCACGATGATCCCCGGATAGATTTCGGCCAGGCCAAAGTACCAGCTCTGGTTGCGGGCCTCCCAGTCATAGCCCTTGATGATCGCGCAGCGCAGCGCCTTGTTCTGCCGCTCCCGCTCGGGATCCGGGTTGTAGCCGATCTCCGGGAAATCCATGTTGAAGGCCGTGAAGACGAAGCCGGCCTCGAGGCCGCCATACACGTGGTAGCGCCGGGCATACTCGGGCAGCAGCCGGACCGGCCGTCGGGATTCCAGCACCCGGTCCACCTGTTCGATGGGCAGCACCGTCAGCTGGATCTCGTCGCCCTTCGTGAAAGAGGTCCAGGAGGCGCTGGGCTCATTGATGAAGTTGATCTCGAGCCGGTCCACGAAGGGCGGCGCACGGCCTGCTATGGCCGCTACGCCGCTGAAGGCCTGGGAATCCGGATCGTAGCCCTCGTAGTCCAGATCCACCGGCTCCTGGCGGTAGTGCGGGTTGGGCTCCAGCACAACCCGGGCGGTGTCGTAGGAGACCAGGCGAAACGGACCGGAACCCACGGGCCTCACGCCCAGGCCCTTGCCATAGCGCTCCACCGCCTCCCGCGGCACCAGTGCCGAATAGCCCTGGGCCAGTGTGTCGGGCAGCTGGGGATAGGGCTTCGTCAGCCGTATTTCCAGGGTGTGGGGGTCAGGGGCCCGAAGCCCGGAGACGGGCTGCGCATAATCCGACCCGGCCGCCTTCCACTCGTCCAGACCCTCGATGCGGCCCTGCCACAGCCAGGCCCCCTGGGGCTGGTTGCGCGGATCGAACTGGCGCTTCAGGGAGTAGATGAAATCCCCGGCCACCACTTCCCGGCCCTGGCCCCCGGGAAAACAGGGGTCGTCGATGAAGCGCACGCCCTTCTTGAGGCGGATGGTGTAGACGAGGCCGTCCGCGGAGACCGTGGGAAAATCTTCTGCCAGGTTGGGTTTGAGCTGGTAGGGCCGGGCGAGGTACTTGTAGGCATAGAGCGTGTCGTAGGTGTTGACGATGACGAAATTGGCGTAGACGTTGGCGGCCTGGACGGGATCCAGTGTGGTGGGCGCCTGATCCATTGAATGGCGGTAGATCTTGAGGGGACTGGCGGACTGGACGGGCAGAGGCGCCGGCCCGCAGGATGCGCAACACAAACACGCCAATGCGCAAAATAGCCGACAGAATCCGCCCAGTAATCCCACTTTCCCGGCTTTAAAGCGCAACAAATCGATCATCAGGAACACGTTATGAAAATTAAGCTCATTGTGGGATGAATATGCCTATAAAAACTCTTTTGTTGGCACTTTGTGGGTATATAACCTCATGATTGGGCTGTTACAGCGAGTCACGGAGGCATCGGTGCGCGTATCGGGTCAGCTGGTGGCCGAAATTGGGCCCGGCCTTCTGACCCTCGTTGCGGTCGAGCGGTACGACACCCGCCGCACCGCCGACCGGCTGCTTGAGCGGCTGCTGGCGTACCGTGTGTTTCCCGATGAGGCAGGACGCATGAACCTCAGCCTGACGGACACCGGGGGTGAGCTGCTGCTGGTGCCCCAGTTCACCCTGGCCGCCGATACCCGCCACGGCAACCGCCCGGGATTTGAGCCGGCAGCGGCACCGGCCGAGGCACGGGAGCTGTTCCGGCACCTGGTGGAGCAGGGCCATGCCCGGGGGGTGCGGGTGCAGTCGGGGGAATTCGGCTCGGAGATGGCGGTAGCCCTTGTCAACAGCGGTCCAGTCACTTTCAGCCTGCGGGTGCCCCCGGCGGCCCCCGGCACCGAAGATCACCGATCGTGAGGTTTGTCACGTGGCGGCACCGGGATCAGGCTATCCTACCTGCAACAGTGCCGTTTCCGGCCGCCGCTGCTTTCAGGGCCGCGGCCTCAATCACGGGAGCAAACGACCATGGGTCTCGGCGGTATCAGCGTCTGGCAGCTTCTGATCATCCTGCTGATCGTGGTGATGATCTTCGGCACCAAGCACCTGAAGAGCATTGGCAATGACCTGGGCGGCGCGGTCAAGGGCTTTCGCAAGGCCATGAACGACGCCGATACCGAGAAAGAGCCTCCGGCGCAGCTTGGCAAGCCGGACGCGGAGTTTTCCGAGTCCGCCCCGAAACGGGAATCGGAGCGCAGCGGCAACGCCTGAGCCGCGCCCGCCGCCTTCAACGTCAGGCCGTCATGTTCGACATCGGCTTCTGGGAGCTTGCCCTCATCTTTGCGCTCGGCCTGGTCGTGCTCGGCCCGGACAAGCTGCCGAAGGTCGCGGCCCAGGTGGGCAGGTATGTGGGCCAGGCGCGGCGCATGGCGCGCACGCTGACAGCCCAGATCCAGGAGGAGCTCGAGGCCGAGGAACGGCGCAGCACCACGACCGGGCAGCCGCCGGCGTCCGCGGGGGAACCGGTGTACAGCAGGCCCGGCGCCGACGACCTGAAACCCCGCAGCGCAGCCGATACGCCGCCGGCCGACGACGCCGGAACGGGCCATCGGCCCGGGGCCTGAGCCCGGGACGCGTGGCGCGAGACTGTCATGGCGGATGAATCCCGCGGCGAGCCCCGCGAAGAACTGCCCGAAGCCAGCCTGATGTCCCACCTGCTGGAGCTGCGCTCCCGGCTCCTCAAGGCCTTCGGGGCGATCCTCGCCGTCTTCGCGTGCCTGCTGCCCTTTACCCAGCAGGTCTTCGAGGCCATCGCGCAGCCCCTCATGGCGCGCCTGCCTGAAGGGTCCAGCATGATCGCGACCCAGGTCGCGTCGCCGTTCCTGACGCCCTTCAAGGCGAGCTTCTACGTGGCCATCCTCGTCGCCATGCCCGTGGTGATCTACCAGGTCTGGGCCTTCGTGGCCCCGGGGCTGTACCGCCACGAGAAACGCCTGGCCGTGCCCCTGCTCGTTTCGACGGTCGTGCTGTTCTTCACCGGCGTGGCCTTTGCCTACTTCCTGGTCTTCCCGCTGATGTTCGGCTTCTTTACCGCAGTGGCACCTGCCGGCGTACAGGTCATGACCGACATCAACAGCTATCTCGATTTCGTGCTGGTGATCTTCGTTGCCTTTGGCCTTGCCTTCGAGGTTCCGGTGGCCACCGTGCTGCTGGTCGTCACCGGCATGGTGTCCGTGGATTCCCTGGCGCGGAATCGCCAGTACGTCTTTCTCGGCGCCTTTGTGGTGGGCATGTTGCTGACACCCCCGGATGTGATTTCCCAGACCCTGCTGGCCGTGCCCATGTATCTGCTCTACGAGGGCGGTATCTTCATGGCCCGCTTCCTGGGCCAGGCCCGCACGGCAGACGATGCCGTGCGCGACAAGCCGGCCTGAAAGCCGGTGTCCTGCGTGCTCCTGACTTGAGTTCGACCCGCGAAAGTCCGGCCGGTGGCCGGCCGGTCACCGGCCTTGCAGCCCATCCCGCCGGGCTGCGCACCCTGTTCTTCACCGAGATGTGGGAGCGCTTCAGCTACTACGGGATGCGGGCGCTGCTCGTGCTCTACATGGTGGCCGCGATCGCTGATGGCGGCCTCGGCCTCGACGACGCCACAGCCACTGCCATCTACGGCCTGTATACCGCCGGCGTCTATGTGCTCGCCCTGCCCGGCGGCTGGATTGCCGACCGCCTGCTCGGCGCCCAGCGGGCCATCTGGTACGGCGGGATCATCATCATGCTCGGCCACTTCGTGCTGGCCGTTCCCTCGCCGTATTCCTTCTTTCCCGGGCTGCTGCTCGTGACGCTGGGCACGGGCCTGCTCAAGCCGAACATCAGCGCCGTGGTGGGCGATCTCTACCCGGCCAACGACGGACGGCGGGATGCCGGCTTCACGCTCTTCTACATGGGCATCAACGTCGGGGCCGCCATCGGGCCCCTGGTCTGCAGCACGCTGGGTGAGAGCGAGACCTTCGGCTGGCACTGGGGATTCGCCGCTGCCGGCATCGGCATGGCGGCCGGGCTTGTCTATTTCCGCTACAGCCGGCCGCTGCTCGGCGCGGCCGGGCTCCGGCCGTCGCTGCAGCCGGATGTCCCCGGCGACCAGGCCCTGATCCGGTCCGGGTGGCGGCGCGTCCAGGCTGGCCTAGCGCTGCTCGTGCTCGTCAGTGCGTTGCTGCTCACCGGAATCGTGCCGGTCAGCGCGGTGGCCCTGGCGGCGCAGAGCACACTCGCGATTCTCGTATTTGGCTTCGGCTATCTCGCCTGGTTGCTGCGCTTTGGCGGCCTGGATGCCGATGAACGCGGACGGGTCATCGCCATCTTTGTACTGTGCATGGCGGGCGCCATGTTCTGGGCGGGTTTCGAGCAGGCCGGCTCCACGCTGAACCTGTTTGCGGAACGGTACACGGATCGCCTCGTCGGCGGCTTCGAGATCCCCACGGGCTGGTTCCAGTCGCTGAACCCGACCTTCATCATCCTGCTCGCGCCGCTGGTCGCGGCACTGTGGATCCGCCTTGCCCTGCGATCCGCCGAGCCGCGCACGCCGGTGAAGTTCGCCTTTGGCCTCATCGTACTGGGCGTCGGCTTCGCCGTGATGGTCCCGGCAGCGACCGCCGTCCTGGATGGGGGCAAGGTGCTGCCCACGTGGCTCATCACGACCTACCTCCTGCACACCATTGCGGAGCTCACCCTGAGTCCGGTCGGGCTCAGCGTCACCACCAAGCTCGCGCCCCGGCGCTTCACCGGCCAGATGATGGGCCTGTGGTTTCTCACCTCGGCGCTGGGCAACCTGATCGCAGGCCTGGCGGCCGGCCGCTTCAACCCCGAGGCGGTGGCGGACATGCCCGCGCTCTATGGCCAGATCGTGCTGATGACGGCCGGCACCGGCGTGCTGCTGCTGCTTTTTCTCAGGCCGCTGCGCCGCCTGATGGGCAATGTGCACTGAGACCTGCATTGCCCCGGGGGGCGCCTGACCCGGATAATTGGTGGCCTCACTGCACAGCCGGAGCCAGCCTGATGCCTGCCTATATCGTTTCTGTCGTTGAAATCACCAATCCCGGCCCGAACCTGAAAAAGTACACCGAGGAATCCGCCCGCCTGGCGCGCTCCCACGGCGGCAAGTACGTGATTCGCGGAAAATCCCCGAATGTGGTCTCGGGCACCCTGCTGAACAGCAAGGTACTGGTCATTCTCGAATTCCCCACCATGGAGCAGCTGCGGGCCTTCTACGACAGCGACGAATACCAGAAAGGCTGCAAGCCGATGCGCGAAGGCACCGGCATCTATGACATCGGATTCTTCGAGTCGCCGCCGCCCGCAATGGCCTGATCGAGGCGCTGCAGGTCGCCGGGGCCTGCCCCCACCATCATGAAGGTGCCGTCGGCCTCGGCGACCCGGCTGCCGTCTTCCGCCTTCAGGGCGATGCCCTGCAGGTAGGCCACCTTGCCCCGCCGGCGGATGAGCCGCCCCTCGAGCCGGATCGGCGTTCCCAGGGCCAGGGGCTGCCGGTAGCGGATCTCGCAGCGCGCGGTGTGGCCGCGAACCCCCTTCAGGAACAGCCAGTTGGCCATTACGTCGTCGAGCGCGCTGTAGAGGATCCCGCCGTGGGTCTGGTTGTCGTAGCCGCCATGGTCCGGACCCGGCGTGAATGCCGAACGGCACACCCCGTCGGCATCGATGCGGAACTCAAGGCGCAGGCCCCGGGGGTTTGCCGGGCCGCAGACAAAGCAGCGATTGGCATCGGCGCGCATCGCTCCTATGCTAATCGCGGAGGTGCCGGGTGGCCTACGATTCCGGGAACATTTTTGCGCGGATCCTGCGGGGCGAGATTCCGGCCTACCGGGTCCATGAGGACGAGCACACGGTCGCCTTCCTCGACCTGATGCCCCAGGCGGATGGCCACACGCTCGTGGTCCCGCGGGCGGACGCCGAAAATCTCTTCGACCTGGACCCGGACATGGCTGCGGCCGTGATCCGCACCGGGCAACGTGTCGCCCGGGCGCAGATGCGGGCTTTCCGGGCGGATGGCGTCACGCTCATGCAGTTCAACGGCCCGGCGGCGGGGCAGACTGTCTTTCACTTCCACCTGCACGTGATCCCGCGCTACACGGGCGTAGCGCTGCGCAGCCATGGCCGGGGAATGGCGGATGCCGCCCTGCTGGCGGATCAGGCCGCCCGCCTGAAGGCTGCGCTCTCGGCCTGATTCGCGCGCCCCGCCCCGCTCAGGCGGACCCGGCGGCGAGCCCCGGTTCCGGCCTGCGGCGGAACCGCTTGTCCTGGCGCATGGCCCGGTCGGCGCTGCGCAGCAGGGTACGCAAGTCCGTGTCGTCCGCCGGCGCCGTGGCAATGCCGATGCCGACCGCCAGACGGCGCATCGCGTAATCAAAATCCTGGGTCGCCGCGTACACGTGGTGGCGGACCCTGTTGGCCACCAGCTCGGCGCCTTCGGCCGTGCACTGGGCCAGATACACCACGAACTCGTCACCGCCGTAGCGGGCGCACAGGTCATCCGGACGGGTGGCACGCCGGATGCTGTCCGCCACCGCCTGCAGCGCCCGGTCGCCGGCCTCATGACCAAAACTGTCATTGATGCGACAGAGCTGCTCGACGTCGATCAGCAGCAGCGCGCCGGGCAGGTCGGCGCCGGTCATCTTCCGCTGCCGGTCCGCCACCAGCCGACTGAAGGTGCGCAGGTTGTACAGGCCGGTCAGCTCATCCTGGTCCGCCAGCGTACGGATCGTCCGCGTCGCGCGCTCCAGATGGCTCGCCAGCGCCACGGTGAGGAAGGCCACGAGCAGCGTCGGTGCCAGTTCGGCAAACAGCGTGATCAGCGCCGGCAGGGTCAGCGAGGTCGCGCCACCGGACACGAGCGCCGGCAGCAGCCGGCCTGTGAAGACCAGCGCCAGCAACAGCACCGTGGTATTGCGGCCCAGCAGCAGCGCCGCCACCACCACGGGAAGCAGGTACAGGTGGCTCAGGGAGCCGGCGCTGGCACCGGCCTCGGCAATCAGCGCGGTGATGAATATCACCATCGTGACCGTTTCCACGGTGAGGCGCAGCCGCGACTCGTGCCGCAGGAACGGAATGCGTGGAATCACCAGCACCGTGGCGGCAAAGGCCAGCAGGGTCAGGAACCAGGCGCGGGAATCCGCCGCCTGCTCCCCGACGACGAGGTAATAGAGCGCCGTGACCAGCAACAGGAGCAGCTGGACTTCGCGAATGCTCCGGGCGATGCCGGCCAGGGCATCACGCGGTCCGGCGACAGCGGCAGCGAGCAGTCCCGCTCCGCTGGCGGCTCGCTGGTCCGTGTCCGGCTCCATCCGCGTGCGCAACCGGCCGCTCAGTGCGCCCGGCCCTGAAGCCGCGGGGGGCTCATCAGGATCACGAGTGCCCGCTGCAGCACCGGGTCACTGCCGGCAGGCGGCAGCCCGGCCTGCTCGAGGTCCACGTCGGGGCTGATGCCCTGCCCCTGGATGGAACCGCCGGTCGGCGTGAAATACCGCGAGGTGGTGAGCTTGATGGCCTGGCCGCCGGCCAGCGGCATCACCGTCTGCACCGACCCCTTGCCGAAGGTGCGGCTGCCGACCAGCGTGGCGCGCGCGTTCTCCTGAAGCGCACCGGCGACGATTTCTGCGGCCGAGGCCGAGCTTGCGTTCACGAGTACGGCAATGGGCGCGCCGTCGAGCAGGTCGCCCGGCAGGGCCTCGTGCCGGAAGGTGGCATCCGGGGTACGGCCACTCGCGGTCACTATCACGCCGTCGTCGAGGAACAGGTCTGCCACCTCCACCGCCGCCTCGAGCACGCCGCCCGGGTTGTTGCGCAGATCAAGGACCAGCCCCTGGAGGTCGCCGCGGGCCTCCTGCCGGAGCCTGGACAGCGCCCGGCGTACATCCCGGGCCGTGGTATCGCTGAAGCGGGTGATGCGCACGTATCCGTAGCCGGACTCTTCGAGGCGGAAACGCACGCTGTGCACCTCAACGCTGCTGCGGACCAGGTCGAAAGTGAGCGGCGGAGGCTGGCCCTCGCGGGTCACGGTAAGCCGCACGGCGGTGCCCGGCGCGCCACGCATGCGGCGGATGGCCTGGCTGACGCCGCCGTCCGCCACGGCCTCACCGTCGATGGCGAGTATCACGTCCCCGGAGCGGATGCCGGCCTGTGCCGCCGGCGTTCCGTCCATCGCGGCCACGATGCCGAGGCGCCCGTCGATCATCTCGACTTCCAGCCCCACGCCGGAGTAGTTCCCGCTGGTGCTGATCCGGATCTCCTCATACTCGCCGGCGTTCAGGAACTGGGAATGGGGGTCGAGCTCGGCAAGCATGCCGCGCACGGCGTTGTCCATGAGCTGGTGATCGGAAACCGGCTCCACGTACTCGCGCTTCACCTTCTCCAGGACCTCGGCAAGAATTGCGGCCTCGGGCTCGGGCAGCCGGGGCGTGAGGCGCGAGGTCGCATCGAAGCCGGCCAGCACGGCGCCGCCCAGCGCCAGGCAAAACCCCAGCAGCGTACCGGCGAGTACCGGCAGCAGGCCCTTCTGCAACTTCTGGTTCACGGCAACCCCGTTTGCCCGACGACTGCCGACACTAGCACGGGATCCCGCGCCGGAATCTGGACTGGGACACATTCCCGGGCCCCGGCCGGGTCAGCGTATCCACTGGCGGGGATTGAGCGGTCTGCCGTTCTTGCGCACCTCGAAATACAGCGCCGGGCGGGACTGGCCGCCCGTGTCACCGACGCGGGCCAGCAGCTCGCCGGGACTGACCCGGTCGCCCGTGGCCCGCGCCAGGTCCTGATTGTGGCCGTAGAGGCTGAGATAGCCACCGCCATGATCCATCACCAGCAGCAGGCCGAGTCCCGGCAGCCAGTCGGCATAGACCACCTTGCCCGCGCGGACGGCGCGCACCTCGGTGCCCGCCGGTGCGGCGATCAGCACGCCGTCCCAGCGGAGCTGGCCACCGGCCCGCGGCTGACCGAAGTCGGCCAGCACGGTACCGACGACCGGCCAGCTGCCCTTGCCGAGTGGCTTGCCGGCCGGCCTCCCGGTATCCGGCGGCGGCAGCAGCGGGCCCCTGCCGGGCCGGTTCGCCTCCTGCTCCGCCCGGGCGGCCGCGCGCTCAAGGTCGCGCACCAGTTTCCCGAGGGTCGCCGCCTCGCGCCGGGAGCGGGCAAGCTGCTGCTGCCGGCCCTGCATCTGCCGACCGAGGTCCTTCAGCACAGCGGCGCGGCGCGCCCGGGCCTCGTCCAGTTGGGCCACCCGCTGCTGCTGGGTCTTTTCCAGCGCCGCACGGTCGGCCTGCTCGCGCTCCAGTGCGGCCTCGTCGACCGACAGGCGTTCAAGCGTGTCCTGGATGGTGGTCAGCAGTTCGCCACGGCTGCGCATCAGGTAGCCGAGCCACGTGAGGCGGCGGCCGAGATCGGCGGGATCGGTGAGACTGAGCGCCGTCCTGAGGGGTTCATTGCGGCCGGTGAACTGGGCAAGGCGCAGCTGGCCCGCCAGCGCCTCCTGCTGAGCCTCGAGCTGGCGCCGGGTGTCCCCGAGCTGGGCGCGGAGCGCGGCCAGCCGGGCGCCGGCATCATCGAGCTGGCGCCTTGTTGCCCGCAGTTCCTGCCGGGCTGCGGCGGCCGCGAGTTCTGCCGTCCTGAGTTCCGCCTCCAGCTCCTCGCGGCGGGCCGCATCCTGCCGGGATTCCTTCTCCAGACCGCGAATCTGCTGCTGGACACGCTCAAGGTCCTTGCCGGCCCGCGCAGGGTCTGAGGCGGCCGGCAGCCCTGTGGACAGCAGCACCAGCACGGCCAGCAACAGGGGGCACGGGGAACGTTTCATCGGCGGACGAGTTTAGGCGATGGGTATAATGCGCCGCCAGCCAAAGCGGATCCCATGGACAAACTCCTCGTTTTCGTCACCACCAACCCGCTGCTCGTGACAGCAACCGTGCTCACCCTCGTGGCCCTGGTGGCCTTCGAGCTGCGGCTGCGGGGCCGGGCGGGCCTTGAGCTCTCGATTCCCGAGGCGGTGCGCATGATCAACAATGGCGCCACCGTGGTCGACGTGCGCGAACCGGCCCGCTATGCGGCAGGCCATATCGTAGACGCCATCAGCATGCCGTCGGCAGAGCTCTGCAAGGGCGAGGAAACCGGCAAGATCAAGAAGAAACGCGGCATTCTCGTGGTGTGCGAGGCCGGCAACGAAAGTCTGCAGTGCACTCGCAGGCTACGGGCGCTGGGTTTCGAGGCCGCCTTCAGCCTCGGCGGCGGCGTCGCCGCCTGGCAGCGGGAAAACCAGCCGCTGGTGGCCAGCAAGCGCTGAGCAACTGCAGGCCGATGGAGGAGACGGCAGGCGTCGTGATGTACCACCGGCCGTGGTGTCCCTACTGCTCGGCCGCGCGAACCCTCTTGAGGACCAAGGGAGTGGTCATTGCGGAGATCGACATCGGGGCCGAACCGGAACGCCGTGCCGAGATGATTGCGCGCAGCGGGCGCACGACGGTTCCCCAGATCTTCATCGGGGCCACCCATGTCGGGGGTTACGATGACCTCGCGGCGCTGGAACGGGCCGGGCGCCTTGATGCCCTGCTCGCAACCCTGTCACCCTGACCGGATCCCGCACGGATCCCACTGGAAGAGACGTTATGGCTGACGCGCCCAGGCACACCAACGGCAATGGCACTACGGCTCCCGAGCAGCGCCAGTTCGGCCTGCGCCAGCTGTATATCAAGGACATGTCCTTCGAGGCCCCGAATTCCCCGGCGGTGCTGACGGAGGCAGGCCTCGAGCCCGAGATCAAGCTGAACCTGCGCACCGCCCACCGGGATCTCGGCAACAGTGTGAATGAGGTGGTGCTGCACGTGAGCGTGCACGCCACGGCCGGGACACGGACGGTCTTCCTGCTCGAACTCGAGCAGGCCGGCGCCTTTCACGTGAGCGGCTTCAGCGGCGAGGAACTGCGCGCGGTGCTCGGTATCGCCTGCCCGAACACGCTGTTTCCCTACGCCCGCGAAGCGGTGTCCTCGCTGGTGCAACGCGGCGGCTTCTCGCCCCTGGTGCTGCAGCCCATCGATTTCACCGCATTGTTTGCCCAGGCCCAGGCAAGCCGGGCGGCACAACCCGCCGGCCAGGCCTGAGGCCCGCCTGGCGGGCACAGGACCGATGGCGCCCGCTCCCGCAGCAGCGCCCGACCGAATCGCGGTGCTGGGCGCGGGTTCCTGGGGTACCGCGCTCGCCGTCCAGCTGGCCCGCACCGGCCAGCGGGTCACCCTCTGGGGCCGCGACCGTGAGGCGCTGCTCGAACTCGACAGACAGCGCTGCAACCGGCGCTACCTGCCCGATGTGCCGCTGCCCGCCGGCCTCGGGGTCAATCCCGACCTGCCGGGCCTGGTGCAGGAGCACCGTGACCTGCTGGTCTGCGTGCCGAGCCATGCCTTCCGCAGGATCCTCGACGCGATGCGCGCGACCCTGCGCCCGGATGCCCGCCTCGCCTGGGCCACCAAGGGCTTCGAGCACGACACCGGTCAGCTGCCCCACGCGGTGGCGCGGGAGGTGCTGGGAGCAACCCTGCCGGTGGCCGTACTCTCCGGCCCGACCTTCGCGCGGGAGGTGGGCGCCGGGTTGCCCACCGCGCTGACCGTGGCGGCCAGCGATCCGGCCTTCGCCAGCGACCTCGCCGCCCGGCTGTCGGACGCCACCTTCAGGGCCTATACCTCGACGGACATGATCGGCGTCGAGGTGGGCGGCGCCGTGAAGAACGTGCTCGCGATCGGTGCCGGCATCTCGGACGGGCTCGGCTTTGGCGCCAATACCCGCATTGCGCTCATCACCCGCGGGCTGTCGGAAATGACCCGACTGGGCGTCACGCTCGGCGCGCGGGCCAGCACCTTCATGGGGCTTTCCGGCATGGGCGACCTGGTGCTCACCTGCACGGATGACCAGTCCCGCAACCGGCGCTTTGGCCTGCTGGTGGCCCGGGGCGTCGCGGTGCCCGATGCCGCCCTGCGGATCGGCCAGGTCGTCGAGGGCCGCTTTGCGGCCGGCGCGGTTCGCAGCGTGGCCGCACAGCACGGCCTCGAGATGCCGATCTGCGAGCAGGTCTACCAGGTCCTCGAGGGCGGGCTGGCGCCGGAGAAAGCGGTGCGCGCGCTGATGGCCCGTTCACTGAAGGCGGAGAGCGACGGGCAGTTCTGGGACGCTGCCCGCTGACAGGCATCGCGGGCGCTGACGCGCGCCTGTCGCCGGTAGGGTTGCCGCCGGGAGTCAGGCGGCGCCCGTGAAGTGCAGCTGGCGCCACGCCTCGAAGGCGACGACGGCCGCTGCATTGGACAGGTTGAGGCTGCGGCTGCCGGCCTGCTGCGGGATGCGCAGGATGCGGTCCGGGGGCAGCGCTGCCAGCACTGCGGGCGGCAGGCCGCGGCTCTCGGAGCCCAGCAGCAGGGCATCACCCCGGGTGTAGGCGGGCCCCGTGTAGCAGGTGCCGCCCCGGGTGGAAAGCGCAAAGAGCCGGGGGTTGCCGAGCGCCGCGAGGCACGCCGGCAGGTCGGCGTGCTGCCGGACACTCGCCCACTCGTGGTAGTCGAGGCCCGCACGCCGCAGGCGCGCGTCATCGAGGCTGAAGCCGAGCGTCCCGACCAGGTGCAGGCCGAAACCGGTGTTGGCGCACAGGCGTATGATATTGCCGGTATTCGGCGGAATTTCCGGCTCGTAGAGTATAAGGTCGATCATTCCCGTGTCCCCGACAGCCGCTGCCCAGACCGACGCTTCACGGCCGGATGCCCGGCTGGCCACCACCTTTTGCGGCCTTGATTTCGCGTCGCCGATCGTGCTGCTGTCCGGCTGCGTCGGCTTCGGCGAAGAATACACACGCGTCGCCGGCTTCTCGAACCGGGACGTGGGCGCCGTGGTGCTGAAGGGCACCACCGGCAAGGCGCGGCTGGGCAACGAGCCGCACCGGCTCAGCGAAACGCCGATGGGCCTGCTGAACGCGATCGGGCTGCAGAACCCGGGCGTGGAAGCCGTGGTGCGGGACATCCTCCCGGGGCTCGATTTCGGCGAGACGCGCTTCATCGCCAATGCCTGCGGCTCAACCATCGACGAATACGTGGAGGTCTGCGCCCGTTTCGATGACTCGCCCATCGACGCCATCGAAATCAATATCTCCTGCCCCAACGTAAAGGAAGGCGGCGTGGCTTTCGGCAATTACCCGGAGGTCTCGGCCCGGGTCGTCGAAGCCTGCCGCCGGGCAACCACCAAGCCGCTGATCACCAAGCTCTCGCCCAACCAGACCGACATCCGGGAGAATGCCCGTCGCTGCATCGAGGCGGGCACCGACGCCCTTGCCGTCATCAATACGCTGATGGGCATGGCCGTGGACGTGGAGCGGCGCATCCCCGTGCTGGCCAATACCCAGGGCGGTCTCTCCGGGGCCGCCATCAAGCCCATCGCGCTGCTCAAGACCTGGCAGGTTTACCAGGAGGCTGGACCCCACGGCATCCCGATCATCGGCCAGGGCGGCATCACCACCGCCAGCGACGCGCTGGAGTTCCTGATTGCCGGGGCGTCAGCCGTGGGGGTCGGCACCGCGCTCTTCTACGACCCGCTGGTGTGCCTGAAGATCAATGCGGGGATCGGGGCGTACCTGGAGCGGCACGGAATCGGGTCGGTGGCTCAGCTGGTTGGGAGCCTCATCGGTGGCGGCCCCCGGCACGGGGCCGACCGGCTGGCGGGCGCCGGGGGTGCGGCGGGCTAGCCGGCGTACGGCGACAGAACCTCTACTGCCTACTTTAGTGACAAGATACTGTCATTTACTGATAACTCATAAGTTGTTGATAAAATAAAGTTATTTCAGGCCACAATTTGCCGAACGGCGTTGAAGCCTCCCCAGACGGCGCCCATTATCGAATCAACCTTGACGCAATCACCCGTGCTGAGAACCTTGCTGGCATAGCCCAGTGCCGCCAGTTCCCGGGCCAGCGCATCTTCCGGAATCAGGCGACCGGCAAACACCAGGCTGTCCGCGGCAATGCGGGTTTCGCCGTCGGGCCAGCGGTCAGCCGTGCCCTGCCGGGCCCCGCCTTTGGCGTTCGCATTGACCATGTGCACCAGCCGGTCCCGGTCGGAGCGTTGACCGGCACCGCCTTCGCTCTCGTCCTTGCTGGTCGCCAGCACGACAGCAGCCGTTTCAAGCCTGATCGGTATCGCACGTTCAAGCACCCGGATGCCCGCATCCCTGATCATCCCGATCAGCATGGTCCGGTTGGAGCGGTCGACGATGTCGCTACCGAGTCCATCGGTGCTGCGGCGGGTGCTGATCGTGACTTTCCTGCCCTGGCGGGCAAGGTACACGGCCGTTTCGCAGCCGACCTCACCGCCACCCATGACCAGAATGTGATCGCCACGGGTCGCATCGGTGCCGGACAGCAGGTCGATCGCCGTAAGGACTTTGACCGTGCCGGTGGTCTGGAACGGGGGCGCTTCCATGGTCGCACCTGTGGCCAGCACAACATGGTCCGCGCCGAAGTTGATGATGTCGCGTGCCGTGGCGCGTTTGTTCAGCACCAGCGTGATCGGCAGCCTTTCTGCGAGACGTTGCACATACCCCAGGTATCTGGCCACATCCACCTTGAAGGCCGGTCTGGCGGCCGGAAATACGTTGCCGCCAAGGCGGGCACCGGCCTCCCAGAGGGTCACGTCGAAGCCGCGCTCTGCGCCGGCGCGGGCGGCCTCTATACCCGCCGGACCGCCACCCACGACCAGCAATGAGGCCTTCTTGCCGAGTGGCAGCAGGGGCCATTCAAGTTCATGCCCGGTGGTCGGCCTTACGGCACAACTGGTGGGTTTTCCCTCCGCCATCTGCCAGAGGCACCCTTCATGGCAGCCGATGCAGGGAATGATGTCGTCCGTGCGCCGGGCTGCAATCTTGCTGACCAGATCCGGATCGGCGAGCAGGCCGCGGCCGATCGCCACGAAGTCCGCCTGGTTACTGGCGATGACCTGTTCGGCAAGGTCGGGGTAGTGCAGCCGGCCCACGGCGATCACCGGGATCGATACCTGCGCCTTGACCTGCCCGGCCAGCGAGACCATGCAGCCCGGCGCCTGGTACTGCGGTGGATGCGGCCACCAGTGGGTTTCATAGCAGCCCGCGTCGATATGCAGGGCGTCCACGCCCATTTTCTCCAGTTCCCGCGCAATCCACAGGCCCTCTTCCGGGTGGCGGCCGTCGGGCAGGTAATGCGTGAGACCAAAGCGATATATGAGCGGGAAATCCCGACCGGCTTCGCGCCTGATGGCCGCGATGGCCTCCCGCGCGAAGTTCAGGCGTTTGTCCGGGCTGCCACCGTAGTGATCATCACGGCGATTCCACAATGCCGTCATGAACTGATCGAACAGATAACCTTCATGGCCGTGCAGCTCGACGCAGGCCGCACCGGCCTCGCGCGCGCGTCGTGCCGCCGGCCCAAAGCTCTGTGCCAGAGCAGCCGTCTCTTCGGTCGTCAACGGGCGGGCATCGAATTTCCGGTTGTCGGGCAGGTAGTGGTTGTCGTTCGTCGATGCGGATACCGGTTGCAGATGCCCGGGCAGGGGTGCCTTGGTCCACCATTCCGGCAGGATGTAGGGTGGAACGACCCTGCCGAAACCGGCTGTAAGCTGCACGCAGAGCCGGCAGTCGTACTGGCCGAGTGCCTCTGCCAGCCGGCGGACGGACTGCAGGTGCCGATCGTTGGCAAGGTCGATGCAGGCGCTCGCGGCCAGCTCCAGGGCCCGGGAGGCAAAGACCATCTCCGGGGTGATCAGGCCTGCACCACCGGCTGCCCGCGCCGTGTAATAGGCTATGGCGCGGTCGCCCCAGTCACCGTCCTTTTCGACCGTGCCGCGTATGCCCATCGCCGCCATGATCACGCGGTTCTTCAGTTCCAGCGTGCCGATACGGCCGGGTTCCAGCAGGCGCATTGCCTATTCCCGCTTTGACCTCCGCGGATCCTGATGGGCGGGTTTTCAGGCGGGAATACGTGGAACTACTCAAGGCCGTGCTCGCGGATCTTGCGGCTGAGCGTATTCCGGCCCCAGCCCAGCAGTTTTGCGGCCTCCTGCCGATGGCCCCGGGCATGGGCCAGTGCCGTGGTGATCAGCGTGCGCTCGAACTCCGGCAGTGCGGTGTCGAGCAGCGGCTTTGCGGGACTCTCCCCGAGCGCGACTTCGGCCCACCGGGCGAGGCGCAATGACCAGTCCGCAGCACCGGCTCGGGATGCGTTCTGGCCGCCGAGTTCCGCCGGGATGTCCTCCGGCCGGATCTCGGCGCCCGGGGCGGTCACCGTCAGGCGCCGGCAGGCGTTGACCAGCTGGCGCACATTGCCCGGCCAGTCGAAAGCGGTGAGCAGGTTCAGCGCCTCGGGCGCAAGGCGTTTGGCGGGTACGCCGAGCTCGCGGGCCGCTTCCCGCAGGTAAAGGTCGAGCAGCACCGGGATGTCCTCGCGCCGCTCCCGTAGCGCCGGCGTGACGATGTGGATCACGTTCAGGCGGTGAAAGAGGTCTTCCCGGAAGCGGCCGCTCTGCACGGCGGATGTGAGCTCCTGGTTGGTGGCCGCGATGACCCGCACGTCGACCCGTATAGGCACCTGGCCGCCGACCCGGTAGAACTCGCCTTCGGCCAGGACGCGCAGCAGGCGGGTCTGCAGCGCCGGGGACATGTCGCCGATCTCGTCGAGGAACAGCGTGCCTCCATCCGCCTGCTCGAAACGACCGATGCGCCGGCTGTCGGCGCCGGTAAAGGCGCCCCGCTCATGTCCAAAGAGCTCGGACTCGAGCAGCTCGGCGGCGATGGCCGTGGTATTGAGGGCGATGAAAGGCTGCCGGGCCCGCGGGCTGTGCTCGTGCAGCGCCCGGGCCACCAGTTCCTTGCCGGTACCCGACTCACCGGTGATCAGCACCGTCATGCTGGACCGGGACAGGCGCCCGATTGTGCGGAAGACCTCCTGCATGGCCGGCGCCTTGCCGATCATTGCCGGCACCGGCCGCTCCGCCTCCACCTGCCCCCCGGCGGTGCGGGGGCCGAAGCGGCCGGCGCGCCGCACCAGCGCCACGGCATCATCCACATCGAAGGGCTTCGGCAGGTATTCAAAGGCCCCGCCCTGGTAGGCGGCGACGGCGCTGTCGAGGTCCGCGTGGGCCGTGATGACGATCACCGGGAAGGTGTAACCCTCGCGGACCAGCCTGCCGAGCGCGTCCAGGCCGTCCATGCCGGGCATGCGCACATCAGTGATCAGCACGTCCGGCTGCGCGGTGCGCAGCGCCTCGAACAGGGGCTGGACGGATTCGAAGCTGCGGGTGTTCATGCCTTCGCTGGTCAGCGCCTTGCCGAGCACCCAGCGCACGGAGGCGTCATCGTCAACGACCCACACCGACAGAGCGTGGGAATTCATGCGGACGGACCGGCCGGCATGAACGGCAGCCGGATCATGAACACGGTCCGCCCGGGCCGGGACTGGTATTCGATGAGGCCGCCGTGCCGGCTCACCAGGTCCTGGGAGATGGGCAGGCCAAGGCCGGTGCCGTCGCTCCGGCCGGTCACGAGCGGGTAGAAGATGGAATCAGCCAGCTCCGGCGGCACACCCGGGCCGTTGTCCTCGATCTCGATGCTCGCCACCAGTTTGTGGCGGCACCCGCCGATCGGAAAATTGTTGAGCACCCGGGTGCGGAAAATCACGTAGCCGCCGGGACCGATGGCCTGGATGGCATTGCGCGCGATGTTGAGCAGCGCCTGGATGAGCTGGTCGGGATCGGCGTTGAGCATGGGCAGGCTGGGGTCGTAGTCGCGGATCAGCTGGACGGCCTCACGGTGTTCGCTGCGAACCAGGGTAATCACTCGCTCCAGCGCCTCGTGGACATTCAGCTCCACCCGGCGCGGTTGCTGTACCGGGCCGAGCAGGCCTTCCGTCAGTGCGGTCAGGCGGTCGGCTTCGCTAATGATGATGCGGGTGAACTCACGCAGCTCGGGCGTCGGCAGCTCGCGTTCGAGCAGCTGGGCAGCGCCGCGCAGTCCCCCGAGCGGATTGCGGATCTCGTGCGCCAGCTGCCGGATCATGCGGCGACTGGCCTCGCGCTGGCTTATCAGGGAATTTTCCCGGTCGATCTGGCGCCATTGTGTGGCGTCGGACAGTTCAATGACGGCGCACCGGCCACGGCCCCTTGCGGGTGAAATATGGCAGACCACCTCGACGGGTGCGTCGCCGCCCAGCGCCGGCACGATGGTCAGGAGCTGGCCGAAGATCCCCCCTTCGGCCACGGCTCTCTCGACCAGCGGCGGCAGTTGGCGCAGGGCCGGCACCAGCAGCTGCACGGGCCGGCCGAGGCTCTGGCGGGCGCTGAGACCGAGCAGGTCTTCGGCGCCCGGGTTCAGGTACAGGAGTGTGCCGTCAGGCTCTACGATCAGTATGGCGGTCGCGAGACCCGCCAGGATCTCTGCCGCGGCGGGCGGGCTGCCTAGGGTCTGCGGGGCGCCGGCAACGGCACCGGATTGACCACCGGATTTTCGAGCGAGGTCTGGCGCACGAAGAAGCGCACCGTCGGGCTCTCGACCAGGCTCCGGCCGGCCTCGTTCACCACTTCCACCCGGAGCGTGTGTTCGCCGCGGTAAACCTCCGGCAGCTGGATCCCCGTGACTCCCGGCTGCGCCTCCGTCATCCGGCCGTCCAGGTAGAACCGGAGGGCGTGGCCGGGCAGCAGCGCTGGCTGCACGGCGGCCTCGGCGTTCAGTTGGCCCTCGATGTTCCACAATACCTCGTCCTGCCGGGGGCTCGTGATGGTCAGGCCCTGATAGCGGACCGCCGCCTCGGGCTGGTCCGCGGCTGCGCTGAAGGTGCCCTGCGACGGCCCCGCATCCTGGGGGACTGTCGCGGGACGAGGCACCGCAACCTCGACGCGCTCGGCGCCGGGGACAGGGCGATCAGACAGGTGCACCTGGCCATCAGCGTCGATCCAGCGATAGACGTCGGCGCCGCCAGTGGCCAGGGCGAGCAGCAGGAAAAGCGCGTGCATGGTCGAAGCATACGCTGCCGGCCCTGCAGCAACCAGCACCCGGCGCACAGACTGCGCCGGGTGCCGTGCTTATGTCAGAGGCTGTAATAGAGTTCGAGCTCAAGGGGATGCGTGGCCATCCGGACGCGGCTGACCTCGGCCATCTTCAGCGTGATGTAGGCATTGATCAGGTCATCGCTGAAGACGTCGCCGGCCTTCAGGAAATCCCGGTCACGGTCCAGCGATTCCAGGGCCTGCTCGAGCGAGAAGCAGACCTTGGGGATCTTGGCGTCCTCCTCGGGCTCGAGGTCGTAGAGATCCTTGTCCATGGCTTCGCCCGGGTGCAGCTTGTTCTGGATGCCGTCGAGGCCGGCCATCAGCATTGCGGCAAAGGTGAAGTACGGGTTGCCGGTGCTGTCGGGGAAGCGCACCTCGATGCGCCGTCCCTTCGGGTTTGGAATGAAGGGGATACGGATCGACGCCGAGCGGTTACGGGCCGAATAGGCCAGCATCACCGGCGCCTCGAAGCCGGGCACCAGCCGGCGGTAGCTGTTGGTGCTGGCGTTGGCAAAGGCGTTGATGGCCCTGGCGTGCTTGAGGATGCCGCCAATGTAGTAAAGGGCCGTCTGGGACAGGCCACCATAGCCGTCGCCGGTGAAGAGGTTCTTGCCGCCCTTGGCCAGGGACAGGTGGACGTGCATGCCGCTGCCGTTGTCGCCGACCAGCGGCTTCGGCATGAAAGTGGCGGTCTTGCCGTAGGCGTGGGCCACGTTCTGCACCACGTACTTGAGGTTCTGCACCTGGTCGCCCTTGTGCACCAGACCGCCAAAGCGCACACCGATCTCGCACTGGCCGGCGGTCGCCACCTCGTGATGATGGACCTCGACCTCCATGCCCATTTCTTCCAGCGCAAGGCACATGGCGGAGCGGATGTCCTGCAGCGAATCCACCGGCGGGACGGGAAAGTAACCGCCCTTCACGCCGGGGCGATGGCCGGTATTGCCGCTCTCGAAATCCTTGTTGGTGTTCCAGGAGCCTTCGTCCGAATCAATCCGGTAAAAGCAGCCGTTGATGTCCGAGCTGAAGCGCACGTCATCGAAGATGAAGAACTCGTTCTCGGGGCCGAAGAAGGCCTCGTCCGCGATGCCGGTGGAGCGCAGGTAGGCTTCGGCCCGCTTCGCCGTCATGCGCGGGCAGCGCGTGTAGCCCTGCATGGTTGAGGGCTCGTACACGTCGCAGCGCAGGTTCACCGTGGTTTCCTCGGTGAACGGATCCACGATCAGCGTGGACGCATCCGGCATGAGGACCATGTCGGATTCCTGAATGCCCTTCCAGCCGCCGATGGAGGAACCGTCGAACATCTTGCCGTCTTCAAAGAAGCCGGCGTCGACAGACCTCGCGGGAATGGTCAGGTGCTGTTCCTTGCCGCGGGTATCGGTGAAGCGCAGGTCGACGAACTTGGCCTCTTTTTCCTGCAGAAATTTGAGGGCATCGGCGGGGGTCATGGGAGCTCCTTAAGGACTGTTTCGGATCAATGGCTCGAAAGGGGGCCGGGTGTCAGTGCCCGACGGCAGCAACGCACCATGCTATTGCACAAGTTGTGCCAAAAGCGAGCCGCCTATAAACAGCTGAATTGAATGCAAAAACGACTTCCGGGCGTAGACGATATGCACTATAAACGTGCATTGTCGTGGCCGGGACGCACTGTTGCGGTGCGTTTCAGCGCCCGGGCCGCGGGTACGGGCCGTCCGGCCTTATATCAAAGGAGGCTATACTGCGCCGCCATTTTCCTGCGGAATCCGTCCCTTGAGCCTCGGCCACGGCCCCCAGACCTTCCAGGAGCTGATCCTCGCGCTGCAGCGCTACTGGGCCGACCAGGGCTGCGTGATCCTGCAGCCCTACGACATGCCCATGGGGGCCGGCACCTTCCACTCGGCGACCTTTCTGCGGGCCATCGGCCCGGAGCCGTGGAGCGCTGCCTACGTGCAGCCGAGCCGGCGCCCGACGGACGGACGCTACGGCGAAAACCCGAACCGGCTGCAGCACTACTACCAGTTCCAGGTGGCGATCAAACCCTCGCCGCTCGAGATCCAGCAGCTGTACCTCGACTCCCTGCGGGCGCTCGGCATCGATCCCCTCGTTCACGATATCCGTTTCGTGGAAGACAACTGGGAGTCCCCGACCCTGGGCGCCTGGGGCCTGGGCTGGGAAGTGTGGCTGAACGGCATGGAGGTCACCCAGTTCACCTACTTTCAGCAGGTGGGCGGTCTGGACTGCCGGCCGGTGACGGGCGAGATCACCTATGGTCTGGAGCGCATCGCGATGTACCTGCAGGGTGCCGCCAGCGTCTATGACCTGGTCTGGACCGACGGGCCGCTCGGGCGGGTCACCTACGGTGACGTGTTCCACCAGAACGAGGTGGAGATGTCACGCTACAACTTCGAGGCCGCAAACACGGCGGTCCTGTTTCCGCGCTTTGACGCTGCCGAACAGGCGTGCCAGTCGCTGATTGCGGCGGGCCTTACGCTGCCTGCCTACGAACAGGTGCTGGACGCCTCGCACACCTTCAACCTTCTGGACGCCCGCCGGGCCATTTCGGTCAGTGAGCGGCAACGGTACATCCTGCGGGTGCGCGAGATGGCGCGGGCCGTCGCCCAGGCCTACCACGACAGCCGGGCGGCGCTCGGCTTTCCCCTGCTGTCCGGCCGCGGAGAGCACCGGATGGAGCAGGGCTCATGAGCGCGACCGCTGACTTCCTGGTCGAGATCGGTACGGAGGAGCTCCCGCCCAAGGCGCTCGCCGGGCTGGAGGCTGCCTTTGCCGGTCACATCCGGGAGGGATTGCAGGCCGCAGAACTCACCTTTGCCGGGCTCCGTTCATTCGCGACACCCCGGCGGCTGGCCGTGCTCGTTACGGGCCTCGGCCTGGCACAGCCGGCACGCAAGGTGGAAAAGCGCGGACCGCCCGTTGCCGTGGCCTTCGGTCCGGACGGGTTACCCGGCAAGGCGGCACTGGCCTTTGCCGAAGGCTGCGGTGTGACCGTCGCTGATCTTGGCCGGGTAGAGACGCCCAAGGGGGCCTGGCTCTTTCACAGCGCGGTCGCCCCCGGCCAGCCCGCTGCCGAACTGCTGCCCGGCATCGTCAATGCGGCGCTGGGAGCCCTGCCGATCCCGCGTCGCATGCGCTGGGGCAGCGGCGATGCCGAGTTCGTGCGGCCGGTGCACTGGGTCGTCATGCTGCTCGGGGACACGGTGCTCCCCGCGCCGGTGCTGGGCCTGACGCCCGGGCGCACCACCCGCGGCCACCGCTTTCACAGCACGGGGCTCATTACCATCACCGTGCCGGCGGACTACCCGGCTCTGCTGCTCAAGGAGGGCATGGTGCTGGTGGATTTCAGCGAACGGCGGACGGAAGTCCGCACGCGTGCCGAGGCGGCGGCAACGGCAGAAGGCGGGGTCGCGGTGATCAGCGCCGGGCTTCTCGACGAGGTCACCGCCCTGGTGGAATGGCCGGTGGCCATCACCGGGCGTTTTCCGGCCGAGTTTCTGCGACTGCCCGAGGAGGTGCTGATCGCCACGCTCCAGGGCCACCAGCGCTACTTCCCGGTGCGTGACAGCAGCGGCCGGCTCCTGCCGCGCTTCGTCACGACTGCCAACCTGGAAAGCCGGGATCCGGAGCAGGTGCGGCTGGGCAACGAACGGGTGGTCCTGCCCCGCCTCAAGGACGCCGCCTTTTTCTTCGACCAGGACCGGCAGCTGACGCTTGCCTCGCGGGTCGAGCGGCTCGACAGCGTCGTCTTTCAGCAGGGGCTCGGCAGCCTGGGCGCACGGGCCGGACGCGTGGGCAGCCTCGGTCGCACCCTGGCCGGCATCCTCGGCAGCGACCCGGAAGCCGTTGCCCGGGCGGCCTGGCTTGCCAAGGCTGATCTGCTGACCCAGATGGTGGGCGAATTCCCGGAGCTGCAGGGCCGTATGGGCTTTCATTACGCGACGCACGATGGCGAGCCGGCAGCCGTGGCCGCCGCCATCGAAGAGCAGTACCTGCCGCGCTTTGCCGGCGACGGGCTGCCGCGGACGCCGGCGGGCCGGGTACTGTCCATTGCCGACCGGCTCGACACGCTGGCGGGGGTCTTTGCCCTGGGCAAGCGGCCGACCGGCAACAAGGATCCCTTCGGAGTGCGCCGGAGCGCACTCGGCCTGTTGCGCATACTGGTCGAGGACCGGGTGGATCTGGACCTGCACGCGGCCCTCGTGACCGCCATCGGCCTTCAGCCCCTGAAGGCCAGGGATGCGGATGCGCTGGCCGATGAGGTCTTTGATTTCACCATGGAACGCGCCCGCGCCTGGTACCTCGAGGGACTGGCGCCCGGTCTCGCGGCTGGCGACGTCACGGCCGAGACCTTTGAGGCCGTCCGGCTGCGTCGCCCGGCCTCGCCGCTCGATTTCCACGAGCGGCTGGTCGGCGTCTGCGCCTTCATGACGCTTGCCGAGGCGGACAGCCTGGCCAGCGCCAACAAGCGGATTGCCAACATCCTGCGCACCGCCACGGCAGGTGCGTCACCGGTGGATCCCGGCCTCTTCGAGGCAGACGCGGAGCGTGCGCTCAACGCGGCCGTCGGGCAGGTAGCCGCGGCTCACGGGCAGTTTCTGGCCGAGCGCAATTACCGGCAGGCCCTGCGGTCGCTTGCCGCCCTCAAGGCGCCGGTCGATGCCTTCTTCGAAGCGGTGCTGGTCATGGCCGAGGATCCCGCGCTGCGCCAGAATCGCCTCGCCCTGCTGCAGCGGGTGCGGTCACTGTTCCTGGACGTCGCCGACCTGTCCTGCCTCTCCCTGCCCTAGTCGCCCGGGGCAGTTGCGGTGATGCTGCTCCGCTCGCTGCTGTTCACGACGCTGATGTTTCTCAGCGTGCTGCCCTGGAGCGTGGTGGTCGCGGTGGGCCGCGTGGGCGGTTACCCGTGCTCCTACAATCTGGTGCTGCTGTGGGTGCGGGGTGTGTTCTGGCTGCTGAAGGTGCTCTGTGGCCTGAGCTATCGCGTTGAGGGGCGGGAGAACATTCCCGCGTGCAACGGCGTGGCGCTGCTCAAGCACTCGTCGGCCTACGAGACCCTCGTCCAGTTCCAGCTCTTTCCCCGCCAGTGCTGGGTGCTCAAGCGGGAGCTGATGTGGGCGCCCTTCCTGGGATGGGGCATCGCCGCCATCCGTCCGATTCCGGTGCACCGCGGTGGCGGACAGAGGGCCGTACAGGAGGTGGTGGAACGGGGCAAGGCGCGCCTCGAGGAAGGCCACTGGGTGATGATCTTTCCGGAAGGTACCCGGGTGGCTCCGGGGCAGACCCGTCGCTACGGTATCAGCGGCGCGCTGCTCGCGAGGGAAGCGGGCCGGCTGATCGTGCCCGTGGCCCACGACGCCGGATATTACTGGTCCCGCCGGGGCCTGCGAAAAAGGCCCGGGCTGGTCACCTTCCGGATCGGGCGGCCGGTGGATCCGGCCGGCCGGGATCCGCGCGAGGTCAACGAGGAGGTACAGGCCTGGATCGAGGCCCAGGTCGCGGAACTGCGCGCGCGCGACGGTACGGACTGAGGCACTTCACAAGGTCAGCAGGGCGCCGCTTCGGGCCGGCGGGGCTTCAGATGTCGAGGTTCTCCACCGCCAGCGCGTTGCGCTCGATGAACTCGCGGCGCGGCTCCACCTGGTCGCCCATCAGGGTCGTGAAGATTTCATCCGCAGCGACCGCGTCCTCGATACGCACCTGCATCAGCCGGCGGCTGGCCGGGTTGACCGTGGTTTCCCACAGCTGCTCCGGATTCATCTCGCCAAGACCCTTGTAGCGCTGGATCGTCTGGCCCCTGCGGGCTTCGGCCATCAGCCACTCGACCGCCTCCTTGAAGCTCGCGACCTCCCGACGCTGCTCACCGCGCTGCATCCAGGCGCCGGACACCACCAGACCGTGCAGGCTACGGCCGAGGTCGGCAAGCTTCCGGTACTCGGGGGACTCGAAGAAACGCAGGGTGAGTTCGGCGCGTTCATCCATGCCGTGCCGGGCGCGGCGGATCGTGAAGCCCTGAACCCCCTCCTCGCTGGCGGCAAGATCCACCCGATAGGTGACACCGGCCCCGTTGGCCGTAGCCGCGAGCGCCTGCTGCAGGCCCGCCGCCCAGCCGGTGAGCCAGTCCCGGTCGGTGAAATGATCCGGCGTGACCGCCGGCTGGTAGATCAGTTCTTCCATGACCCGGCTGTCGTAGCGTTGGGCAAGCCGCTGGATGATGCCCATGACCACGATGAACTGGCCGGCAAGAGCGCCCAGCGCATCGCCCTGAAGCGGCGGGTCGGACGCATTGATATGGAGCGACGCGCCATCGAGGGCGGAGCGCAGCAGCAGCGCATTGAGCTCCACGTCGTCCTTGACGTAGGTCTCCTGTTTGCCCCGCTTCACCTTGTAAAGAGGAGGCTGGGCGATGTAGATGTGACCGCGCTCGATCAGCTGCGGCATCTGCCGGTAGAAGAAAGTCAGAAGCAGCGTGCGGATGTGGGAGCCGTCGACATCGGCGTCGGTCATGATGATGATGCGGTGATAGCGCAGCTTGTCCGGATCATAATCCTCGCGACCGATACCGCAGCCGAGCGCTGTAATCAGAGTGCCGACTTCGGCAGAGGCGAGCATCTTGTCGAAGCGCGCCTTCTCGACGTTCAGGATCTTGCCCTTCAGGGGCAGGACCGCCTGGGTACGCCGGTCACGGCCCTGTTTTGCGGAGCCGCCGGCCGAATCACCCTCCACCAGGAAGAGTTCAGACAATGCGGGATCCTTTTCCTGGCAGTCGGCAAGCTTGCCGGGGAGTCCCGCAATATCGAGGGCGCCCTTGCGCCTCGTCATCTCGCGGGCCTTGCGGGCCGCCTCACGGGCGCGTGCTGCATCGATGAGCTTGTTGGCGATGCTCTTCGCTTCGAGAGGATGCTCGAGCAGGAAGGCTTCGAGGTACTCGCCGACCACGGTCTCCACGCTGCCCTTCACTTCGGAAGAGACGAGCTTGTCCTTGGTCTGCGACGAAAATTTCGGATCCGGCAGCTTCACGGAGAGCACAGCCGTGAGTCCTTCCCGGGCATCGTCACCGGTGGTGGCAGTCTTGTCCTTGCGGGCCGCGAGTTCCTTGTCGATGTAAGTGTTGAGGGTACGGGTCAGGGCAGCGCGGAAACCGGAGAGGTGCGTGCCACCGTCCTTCTGCGGAATGTTGTTCGTGAAACAGAACATGTTCTCCTGGTAGCCGTCGTTCCACTGGAGTGCGCACTCCACAACGACGGTGTCGACGACCCGGGAGAAATAGATCACCGAGGCGTGGATCGGCGTCTTGTTGCGGTTCAGGTGTTCGACAAAGGCGCGGATGCCCCCTTCGAACTCAAAGACGTCCTCGCGCCCGTCCCGCTCGTCCGCCAGGTGGATGCGTACGCCCTGATTCAGGAAGGAGAGTTCCCGCAGCCGCTTGGCCAGGATCTCGTAATGAAACTCGATGTTGGTGAAGATCTCGGGGCTGGGCCGGAAGCGGATCATGGTGCCCCGGCGTTTGGTCTCCCCGCCGACCCGCAGCGGGGCCTCGGGCACGCCCATGTGATAGCGCTGCTCGTGGATGCGTCCACCGCGGTAGATCGTGAGGTCCAGCGTCGAGGACAGCGCGTTCACGACCGACACGCCGACACCGTGCAGTCCGCCGGAAACCTTGTAGGAACTGCTGTCGAACTTTCCACCGGCGTGGAGCACCGTCATGATCACTTCGGCAGCGGACTTGTTCTCTTCCGGGTGGTGATCTACGGGGATTCCGCGCCCATCGTCGGTGACTGTGACGGATTCGTCGGGATGTATGGTGACCGTCACATGGCTGCAGTAGCCGGCCAGGGCCTCGTCGATGGCGTTGTCGACGACTTCGAAAACCATGTGATGCAGACCGGTGCCGTCATCGGTGTCACCGATGTACATGCCCGGCCGTTTGCGCACGGCGTCAAGTCCTTTTAAGACCTTGATATTACTGGAATCGTAGCGCTCTGAATCCGTCATTAGATACCCCGGTTGACAAGCTGGAATTATAGCAAAGCCCGGACCTCGCCATGTTCCACGTGAAACACCCGGGCGTCGTTCGCCAACGGCAGGGTCGTGGCGTCCAGAGCCGTGACGAAGGCCTGGACCGGCGCCTGTCGAATGGCATCCAGCAGGGCACCCAGATGGCGGCGATCGAGGTCGGCGGCCGGCTCGTCAACCACCAGCACAATCGGGCGACCGAGCCGGGTAGACACCAGCTGGATTTGCGCCAGCGTCAAAGCGGCCGCCAGCAGTTTCTCCTGCCCCCGGGAAGCCGTGCCGCGGGCCCTCCGATCCCGGTGGCTGATGCGCAGATCCGCCCGGTGCGGACCGATCTGGGTGCTGCCCATGGCGAGGTCCCGTGACCGGGCCTCCCGCAGCGCATCCGCAAGCTCGAGTCCTTCGGTCCACCCCTGCAGATAGCCGATCTCCAGCTCTCCGGCCAGTAAACCGGCCGCGGTGGCGGCAACCAGGGGTGCCATATGCCCAATGACGGCGCGGCGGTACTGATCAACCAGCCCGCCCTCGGTCACCAGCACCTCGTCCCAGGCCCAGGCGGCCGTGTCCGCCCCGGAGCGTAGCGCCGCATTGCGTTGTTGCAGGGCGCGCCGGTAACGCTGCCAGGCCGGCAGGAAGGCCTGTTCCACGTGGAACACCCCCCAGTCCACGAATTGCCGGCGCACCGCCGGTGCGCCACTGATCAGCTCATGGCTCGCCGGGTCCAGGGCCTGTACCGGCAGGGCCCGGACCAGTTCAGCCCGACCGGCGCTAATCCCGTCCACCCGCACCGACAGACCCGAACTTCGCGACAACTCCACGCCCAGCCGCCCCACGGGACCCCCCGACAGGCGGCCAAAAACCGTTGCCTGCTCCACGCCAAAGCGAATCGCGGCCTCAGCCCGCGCTGCGCGAAAGGAAGTGCCGCGCCCGAGGAGGTAGATGGCCTCCAGAAGGCTGGTCTTGCCCGCGCCGTTACCCCCCGCCAAGACCGTAAAGGCCGGGTGGGGCTCCAGGCTACCGGTGACAAAACAGCGGAAATTGTCGAGGTGGACGTCAACCAGCAGGGGCGCGTCCAAGAGAGGGCTCAACGGGACCGGGGGCCCCGCCTCAGAGCCGCATGGGCATGACCACGTATCGGGCGTCCACCGCCCCGGGCGCCGTGATCAGGCAACTGCTGTTCGCGTCCACGAAACCCAGTTCCACCTGTTCGCCACCGACTGCCGCCAGCGCATCCAGCAGGTAATTCACGTTGAAGCCGATTTCCAGGGCCTCACCGCTGTATTCCACCTGGATCTCGTCCCGGGCTTCTTCCTGGTCGGGATTGTTGGCCTGAATGCGCAAGACACCATCCCCCAACTCTAAGCGCACACCGCGGTATTTCTCGTTGGAGAGGATGGCGGCACGCTGCAGAGCCTGGCGCAGCACCTCGCGACCGGCCCGCAGAACGTTACCCTGAGGCTTCGGGATCACCCGCTCATAATCGGGGAAACGTCCGTCAATAAGCTTCGAAGTGAAGCGAATGTCGCCGATCGTGGCGCGAACGTGATTTCTTCCGATCGCCAGTATCACCTCACCCTCACCCTGCAGCAGACGCTGCAGTTCCTGCACGCCCTTGCGCGGAATGATCACCTGATGAGCTCCGGCCTTCTGGTCACCCAGGGGCAGCTCACTGAGCGCCAGGCGGTGCCCATCGGTGGCCACCGCCCGCACCGACTTCTTGCCGGTCTCCAGCAACAGCCCGTTCAGGTAGTACCGGACGTCCTGCTGCGCCATCGCGAAATGCGTTTTCTCCAGCAGTGCCCTCAGCGCGTCCTGGGTGAGATTGAGCTTGTGCACCGCCTCAACCTCCTCGACCACCGGAAAGTCAGCGGCGGGCAAGGTGCCGAGCACAAAGCGCGAGCGCCCTGACTTCAGGACCAGCCGGTCACCGTCCAGATGAACCTGGACCGTGGCACTGTCCGGCAAGGCCTTGCAGATATCCAGCAGCTTTCGCCCGTGCACGGTGATCTCACCGCCGTTGTCCACCTTGTCCAGCGCAACCCGCGCCACGAGCTCCACCTCGAGGTCCGTTGCCGTGACGGCCAGTTCGTCTCCCTTGACGACCAGCAGCACATTGGCGAGTACCGGCATCGTTTGTCGCCTTTCAACGACACCCATGACGGCCTGTACGGGCTTCAGAAGGCTGGAACGTGATGTGCTGAACTTCATCCCCGGAATCCTATCTGTAAGAAGTCTTGAGAATAGATCTGTGCGTACGCTGATAGTGATAGTAAGGCGGGCACCTCGCTGTGTTTAAGGCGCCCGATACCGCTAAAAATCAGAGGCCTGCTGCCGCAAAGTCCTGTCCATAAAACCCGGCACAGCCTGCCCGCCAGCTGTGTACAAACTGTGCATGCCACAGGGCTTCGATCTTATCCACAGGCTGTCCACCGGGCTTGCCCCTCAAGGCCCACAGCATCACCGAATGCATCATCATCCCCGACTCACGCCGTCAGGATACGAATCAGGTTCTGGTAGTCCTCGCGGACGCGCGCCTCCGTCTCCCGAAGCAGCTTCACGCGGCGGCAGGCGTGCAGCACCGTCGTGTGATCCCGCCCGCCAAACTGGTCACCGATTTCAGGCAGGCTGTGACTCGTGAGTTCCTTTGCCAGGCACATGGCGATCTGGCGCGGCCGCGTAATCGAGCGATTGCGGCGCTTCGAAAGCAGATCCGCGACGCGCACCTTGCTGTACTCGGCGACGGTCTTCTGGATGTTCTCGATGGTGACCAGACGGTCCTGCAGCGCCAGCAGATCGCGCAGCGCGTCCCTGGCCAGCTCGAGGGTGATCGGCCGGCCGGTGAAGGCCGCATTCGCCATGACACGATGCAGCGCACCTTCCAGTTCCCGGACGTTCGAGCGGATCCGCTGCGCCATGAAAAAAGCGACTTCCTCGGGCAGGGGCGAATGCTCCGCGGCCGCCTTGCTCATCAGGATGGCCACGCTCGTTTCCAGCTCCGGAGGCTCGATGGATACCGTCAGTCCCCAGCCAAAACGCGACTTGAGGCGCTCCTCCAAGCCCTTGACTTCCTTGGGATAACGGTCACAGGTCAGCACTACCTGCCGCTGCCCTTCGAGCAGGGCATTGAAGGTGTGGAAAAACTCCTCCTGCGAGTGCGCCTTGGTGGCAAAGAACTGGATATCGTCAATCAGCAGCGCATCGAGGGAGCGGTAGGCTGCCTTGAAGTCATTCATCGTGTTGTGCTGCAGCGCACGCACCATGTCCCCGACGAACTGCTCCGAGTGCACGTAGGCGACCCGCGCTTCAGGGCGGTTGGCCATCACCAGGTTGCCGATCGCGTGCATCAGGTGGGTCTTGCCGAGTCCCACGCCACCATAGATGAAGAGCGGGTTGTAGGCCCGCCCGGGGTTATTGCCCACCTGCATTGCTGCGGCACGGGCGAGCTGGTTGCTCTTGCCTTCGACGAAGCTGTCGAAGGTGTATTCCCGATTCAGCTTGCCGCCAATGGCGATCAGCGGCCGGCTGCGGGCCGCGACCGGAGCCGGTGCTGTGCTCCGCAGGTTGGCCAGGCTGCCGACCTCGAGCTTCACCGACAGGCCGTCGGCTTCGGTGAGCAGGCCAGTAATACGCTCCAGACAATTGCTGTTCACCCAGTCCACAACGAAGCGATTGGGCGCGAACAGGCGCAGCAATCCGGCGTCCTCTACCGCCTGCAGGGGACGGATCCAGGTGTTGAACTGCTGATCAGGAAGCTCGGACCGCAGCGATTGAACGCAACGGGCCCAGGCGGAAGACTGCACGGGTTACACCCCGGGAATCTGTTGCTGTTGTGGAAGGGGGTAGTCCGGCAGTCTAGCCCGCTGTACCGGACTTATCCACAGGACGCTTTCCCTATTGACACGACCCGGCCCGGTCCTTAACCTTCCGCGCTCCCCGGGGCCCTCCATCCTTTTGTTTTATTCCGGGTTTTCCCACGGGTTGTTGCCATGAAAAGAACCTACCAGCCAAGCAAACTGAAGCGTGTCCGCACGCACGGCTTTCGTGCCCGGATGGCAACCCGCGGTGGCCGGTTGATCCTGAAGCGTCGTCGCGCAAAGGGCCGGGCCCGTCTAACGGTCTGATTGGCCGGGTGCCCACCCAGGCCATCACCACGTCGCGCCCGCCCGCAGCCAGTAACCCCACCCGGAATCAGGGCTTTGCCCGACGTCAGCGGCTTCTCGATGCCGCCGCCTTCGACCGGGTATTCAAGGACAGCCGCCGTTCCGCCGACCGCTATTTCACCGTGCTCTTCCGCCCCAATGAGCGCGGCGAAGCACGCCTGGGCTTTGCGATCTCCCGGCAGAAGGTGCGCCTTGCCGTCGGCCGCAACCGACTTCGGCGTCTCGTCCGGGAGAGCTTTCGCAAGCACACCGACCTGCCGGCCGTCGATATCGTGGTGCTCGCGCGGGACGCGGCAAAGTCGGGCCCCAATCGGGATATCCTCTTGAGCCTGGAACGCCACTGGGCCGCGCTACGGACTGCCGGGGCCACCAATAACTGATCGAAGGTTTGCCAGCGTGACGATGGACAACATACGGATCTTTCTCTGGGTGGCACTGCTCATGCTGCTCTGGCTCGTCGTGCAGGCCTGGGAACACACGTTCCAGACCCCCCCCGCAGCGCTGCCCGGAACCGGCACGGAGCTCAGCCCGACGCCGGCCCTCGAGGCGCCGGCGCTGCCCGCGCTGCAGGCGGCGCCGGACGCCCCTCCGTCGGTTGCGATCGCGCCCGCGGCACCGGCCGAGCCGGCCACGGTGCCGCCCGTGCGGATCCGCACCGACGTGCTCGACCTCGAACTCGACCTGAAGGGGGGCAACCTGCGCCAGGCCCTGCTGCCAAGCTACCCCGTCCACAAGGACCAGCCCGATGTACCGGTGGAGCTGCTGAACCCCGCTGCCGACCGCTTCTTCGCTCTGCAGGGCGGACTGCGTGCGGCGGATGAACTGCCCCAGGCCAATCACCTGGCGCCGTTCAGCGCGACGGCCGCCGAGTACGCGCTGGCCCCGGGTGCCGACGAGCTCGTGGTGCCCCTGACCTGGGCCGGCGACAACGGCGTCACGGTGACCAAGACCTATACCTTCCGCCGCGGCAGCTTCCGCATTGGGCTCAGCTACGACGTGCAGAACGAGGGCGCGGCCGCCTATCAGGTTGCCGAGTACCTCCAGCTGCAGCGACAGCACCGCCCGCCGGAGCGGAGCATGTTCGACGTGGAGACCTACTCCTATGTCGGTCCGGTCACCTATGACGGCAAGAAGTACACCAAGCACGGGGTGGACGACCTGCAAGCCAAGCCCTTCAGCCAGTCGGTGGCGCAGGGCTGGCTGGCGTCCATCCAGCATCACTTCCTGGTGGCGGCCATCCCGCCGCCGGATGCGCCATGGACCTACGGCGCCACCGCGTCGGCGGACGGCCGCTACCTGCTGAACGCCATCGGCCCGGCGCAGAGCGTGGCGCCGGGTGCCAGCGCGCGCTTCAGCTCCCAGCTCTTCGTGGGCCCCAAGCTGCAGTCGGAGCTCGCCGCCACCGCCGCCGGCCTCGACAAGACCGTGGACTACGGCGTGCTCGCGATCCTCGCCCAGCCGCTCTTCTGGATCCTCGACAAGATCCACGGGGTGGTCGGCAACTGGGGCCTCGCGATCATCTTCTGCACCCTGCTGATCAAGCTGGTCTTCTACAAGCTCAGCGAGGCCAGCGGGCGGTCGATGGCCGGTATGCGCAAGCTGCAGCCGCGCATGAAGGCCCTGCAGGACCGCTACAAGGACGACAAACAGGCGCTCAGTACCGCGCTCATGGAGCTGTACAAGAAGGAGAAGATCAACCCGGTGGCCGGCTGCCTGCCGATGCTGGTGCAGATCCCTTTCTTCATCGCCTTTTACTGGGTGCTGCTCGAAAGCGTCGAGATGCGCCAGGCGCCCTTCGCCCTGTGGATCACCGACCTGTCCGCGCGGGATCCCTTCTTCGTGCTGCCCGCGCTGATGGGCATTGCGATGTACCTGCAGCAGAAGATGAACCCGGCGCCGCCGGATCCGGTGCAGGCGAAGATCATGCAGTTCATGCCGGTCGTGTTCACCGGTTTCTTTCTCTTCTTCCCGGCCGGCCTCGTGCTCTACTGGCTCACCAATTCGGTGCTCGCGATGGCCCAGCAGTGGCGGATCAACAAGGTGCTGGGCGCTGATTGAGGCCTTCGCCCGGCGGCCCTTCAGACGCTGACTGTCCACGCGCCATGCCTGCCCCGCGCGATCCAGCCACCATCGCGGCCCGGGCGACGCCACCCGGTCGCGGCGGGATCGGCATCATCCGGCTTTCCGGGCCTGCCGTGCCGGCGATTGCCGCCCGGCTGCTCGGCGATTGCCCGCCGCCCCGGACTGCCACGCTGCGCGCCTTCCGGGACGCGGACGGCAGCGCGCTCGACACCGGCCTCGCGCTGTACTTCCCCGCACCCCATTCCTTTACCGGCGAGGACGTGCTCGAGCTCCACGCCCACGGCGGTGCCGTGCTGCTCGAGCTGCTGCTCGAGCGCGTGCTGTCGCTCGGCGCGCGCCTTGCCCGGCCGGGCGAATTTTCCGAACGGGCCTTTCTCAACGACAAGCTCGATCTCGTGCAGGCCGAGGCCGTCGCCGACCTCATCGACGCGGGCTCCCGGGCTGCCGCCCGCGCCGCCCAGCGCTCACTGGCGGGCGCCTTCTCGGAGGCGATCCTCGGCCTCAACGAGCGGGTCACGGATCTGCGCATGTACGTGGAGGCGGCCATCGACTTTCCCGAGGAGGAGATCGACTTTCTGGCCGGCGATGCCCTGCGGGAGCGCCTTGACGCCGTCGCCGCCGACTTCGGGCGCATCGAGGCCGCCGCCCGCCAGGGCCGTCTCCTTCGGGACGGCGTGCAGGTGGTGCTGGCCGGCCGCCCCAACAGCGGCAAGTCGAGCCTGCTGAACCGTCTTGCCGGCTACAGCGCGGCCATCGTCACGGCGATCCCCGGCACCACCCGGGACCCTGTCCGCGAGGCCGTGGACCTGGACGGCCTGGTGCTGCACTTCGTGGATACCGCCGGCCTGCGCCACACCGCCGATCCCGTGGAGCGCGAAGGCGTCACCCGCACGCGCAACGAACTCGCCACGGCCGACCTCGCCCTGCTGGTGGTGGACGCCAACGCCGGCGACGACGATGCTCCGCTGCGCGCCGAGTTGCCCCCAGGGATCCCCGCGATCACCGTCCGCAACAAGATCGACCTGACCGCCGAACAACCCGGCATGGACGCAGGAACCGTAAGGCTGTCTGCCCTGACCGGCGAAGGCCTGGGCGCGCTGCGGGACGCGATTCGCACCACCGTGGGTTACGCCGGGCCGGAGGAGGGCAGCATACTGGCCCGCCAGCGCCATCTGGACGTGATCCGCCGGGCGCGACAGCACTTCGACACCGGACGGCAGTGGCTCACCGGGCAGCAGGCGGGGGAACTGCTGGCCGAGGAACTGCGCGCGGTGCAGAAGGCGCTTGCCGAGATCACCGGCGAGTTCAGCAGTGACGACCTGCTCGGCCGGATTTTTGCCGGATTCTGCATCGGCAAGTAGGCCCTGACCGCGAATCCTGCCAACCCCTGAACGGCGAACCACCCGAAGGACCTGCCATGACCGGCTTCCCGCCCTGCCCGCAATGCGGATCCGAACTGAGCTACGAGGACGGCGCCCTGTATGTGTGCCCCGAGTGCGCCCATGAATGGGCCCGCGAGGCCGCGCCGACCGCCGCAAGCGGGCCCGCCGACGAGGCGACCGTCGTGCGGGATGCCTATGGCAACATCCTGCAGGATGGCGACACGGTGACCGTGATCAAGGACCTGAAGGTGCGCGGCTCCTCCTCGGTGGTGAAAGTGGGGACCAAAGTGAAGGGCATCCGCCTGGTCGCCGGCGATCACGACATCGACTGCCGCATCGACGGTATTGGGGCCATGCAGTTGAAGTCCGGGTTCGTCAGGAAAGCCTGACTCGGCCCACCGGGCGCGTCGTCACGACGCCGCGTGCAGATCCGGCATGATGATGGCGCTCGGGCCCCCGTCGTGGGTGGCACAGTGCACCCGGTTGCGGCCACCGTTCTTGGCACCGTAAAGCGCCTCGTCGGCCCGGCGGATCAGGCCGGATACCGGCTCGCCCGGCCGGTACTCGGCAATCCCGATGGACACCGTCACCTGGTGCAGGCCCTCGAAGGGCCGGCGCACCACCGCCGTACGAATGCGCTCGGCACACTTCAGCGCCCCGCCAAGGCCGGTGGCCGGCAGCAGCACGATGAACTCCTCGCCGCCCACCCGGCCGAAGAGGCTTTTCAGACCGCTGCTGTTGACGCTGTCCATCATGCGCAAGGCGCTGCGCACGCGCCTCGCGAAGGCCGCGAGAATGCGATCGCCGGCCGGGTGCCCGAGGCGGTCGTTCATGTCCTTGAAATGATCGATGTCGAGCAGGCAGATGCAGAAGCTCTCGCCGCTGCGGTCCACGCGCGACTTTTCCCGGCCGACCAGTTCCAGTATCGAGCGGCGGTTGTAACTGCGGGTGAGATGGTCGCGCTCGGCGCTGCGCTCGGCCCGCGCGACGCGGGCCTGCAGGTCCCTCACCCGGGCCTCCAGCCGCTGCTGGCGTGCAGCCAGCCCCAGCGCCGTGAGATAGAGCGCGAGCAGCACGGCTGTGAGCGTGCCGAGCAGCGGCGCAGCCACAGCCAGTGCCCCCAGCAGGCCGGCCGGCGAACCGGTCGCGGTGAACACCGCCGTGCCGAGCGCGGCGGTGAGTGCCACGGCGATAAGCCGGCGGAGGAGCGGGAGCTGCGTCCCCGGCAGCGCTGCGGCGACGGCGCAGGCATACATCCCGATCGCCAGCACCGGCAGGCCCCCGGCGAAGCAGGCGTAGAGCGTGGTCCAGACGAGGGCCATCAGGGACTGCGCGGCCACGCTGCCCGCCGCGGACGGCTGATCGGCCGCCGGCAGCCGCGTGAGTCTCCAGAAGAGTCCCGTCGTCAGGGCCACGCCCACGGCCAGCACAAAAGGCGCGCCGGGCGGCAGCGCGGTGATGCCGGCGGACTCCGCCAGCGCGGCCAGCACCGCCCAGCCGGCATAGAGCAAGGCAAGGCGCTGGACCAGCGGGCGACCGGCTCCCCGGCCACTGTCGGGCTCCGGCGTACCGGTGATGGACCCGTCAGCCGGATCCGGGGGGGGATGTGTACTGCCGTCCATGGGCACCGCTTTTTCTTTTTTTGTTGGCGGACTGCTGCACGGCGCGCGGCCGTGCAGCGCCATTGATGCTGTCACAGTGCCCGCGGGCAAACCGTGACCCAGGTCCGGGGAATTTTTTTGCCATAAGCTGCTGCAGCCCCCTCCGCGGGCGGCAGGCCTGCGGGGATGGCGAGCGAAGCAGGGACCGGCCGACAGGCTAGAATGCCGCCCCGGGGCGGGGCGGACTCATCGAGGCATGCGCGGCGACAATCACTTTGAGGTGCTGGTGGTCGGCGGCGGCCACGCGGGCTGCGAGGCAGCCGCTGCCGCCGCGCGCCTGGGCGTCCGCACGCTGCTGCTCACACAGAACCTCGAGACCATCGGCCAGATGAGCTGCAATCCGGCCATCGGCGGCATTGGCAAGGGCCACCTGGCCCGCGAGATCGATGCGCTGGGTGGCCTCATGGCCGTGGCCGCCGACCGGGCGGGCATCCATTTTCGCACGCTCAATGCCAGCAAAGGCCCCGCCGTGCGGGCCACGCGCGCCCAGGCGGACCGGCAGCTGTACCGGCAGGCCATCCGCCGGCTGCTGGACGCCGAGCCGAAGCTCTGCCTGTTCCAGCAGGGCGTGGAAGACCTGATCGTCGAGGGCGGGCGGGTGGCCGGCGTGATCACCCAGTCCGGCCTGCGCTTCACGGCACGGTCGGTGGTGCTCACGGTGGGCACCTTTCTCGCGGGGCGCATCCATGTGGGCCTCCGTAACCATTCGGGTGGGCGCGCCGGGGACCCGGCGTCCATCGGCCTCGCGGCGCGCCTGCGGGAGCTGCCCTTCACCGTGGGGCGCCTGAAGACCGGCACCCCGCCCCGTATTGACGGGCGCACGGTGGATTTCAGCGTACTCACGCCGCAGCCCGGCGACACCCCCGCGCCGGTGTTCTCGTTCATGGGTCGCCGCGACTGGCACCCGCGCCAGGTGTCCTGCCACCTGACCCGCACCACGCCCGCCACGCACGAGATCATCCGCGGCGCGCTGGATCGCTCGCCGATGTACAGCGGCGTGATCGAAGGGGTAGGGCCACGCTACTGCCCCTCGGTGGAAGACAAGGTCGTGCGCTTCGCGGACAGGGATTCGCACCAGATCTTCGTCGAGCCCGAGGGGCTGGACTCCACCGAGCTCTATCCCAACGGCATTTCCACCAGCCTGCCCTTCGAGGTGCAGCAGGCCTTCGTGCGCACCATTCCGGGCTTCGCGAACGCGCGCATCACGCGGCCGGGCTACGCCATCGAGTACGACTACTTCGACCCCCGGGGTCTTGCGGCCACGCTGGAGACCCGCAGCCTGCCCGGTCTCTGGTTCGCCGGGCAGATCAACGGCACCACGGGCTACGAGGAGGCCGCGGCGCAGGGCCTGATCGCCGGCATCAACGCGGCACGCGCCGCGCGGGGCGAGGAGGGCTGGTCCCCCCGCCGGGACGAGGCGTACCTCGGCGTGCTGGTGGACGACCTGATCACCCGCGGCGTGATAGAGCCCTACCGCATGTTCACCAGCCGTGCGGAGTACCGCCTGCTGCTGCGTGAGGACAACGCCGATGCCCGCCTCACGCCGGTGGGTCGGCGCCTCGGCCTCGTCACCGAGGCCCGCTGGCGGCAGTTCAATGCCTGCCAGGATGCTGTTGCCGCCGAGCGCGCGCGGCTCGCCGGCATTACCGTCTGGCCGGCCGACATTCCAGGCGGCGCCACTGATGCGGCCGGCGAACCGATTGCCGGCGGGCCTGCAGCGCTGCGGCGGGAGCAGCGGGCGCTCGAGCTGCTGCGTCGCCCGGACATCGACTACGCCTGGCTCACCGCACTGCCCGCGGTGGGGCCGCGGCCGGCAGCTACCGGCGACTTCCCGGAGCTCGTCGAGCAGGTCACCGGACGGGTGGCCACGGATGTCCGCTACGAGGGCTATGTGCGGCGCCAGCAGGACGAGATCGCACGGTCGCGCGATACGGACGATCTTCCCCTGCCCGCCGACCTGGACTACGCCGCGATCCACGGTCTGTCCCACGAGATCCGCCAGACCCTCCTCCGGCAGCGCCCCGCAACCGTCGGTCACGCCTCGCGCCTCTACGGCATGACCCCCGTCGCGGTCTCCCTGCTCCTCGTCCACCTGCAAAAGCGCCGCCACCGCGCGTGAACACCAGGAAGGGGACAGATCCATTTCTTTCGCGCCAGTCGGGTGTGACACCCCGGGCAAAAAAGGGATCTGTCCTCGTTTTGCTCCTGCTGCTGGCAGCCTGCGCGCCGGACGATGAAGCCATCCGGGCGCCGGTCGGCAACGTCGCCGTGGGGGGCGCCACGGGCACCGAGCTTGCGGCCAACCAGATCCTGCGCAAGGGCAACGGTACGGAGCCCGAGTCACTGGATCCCCACCGGGCCGAAGGCGTGACGGCGTCCAATACGCTCCGGGATCTCTTCGAGGGACTGGTCACCGAGGCGCCCGACGGCCACCTGATCCCGGGCGCCGCCGCGAGCTGGACGGTCAGCGATGACGGCCGCGTCTACACCTTCAAGCTGCAGCCCGAGGGCCGCTGGAGCAACGGCGACCCGGTGACCGCCGACGACTTTGTCTTCAGCCTGCGCCGCAGCGCCGACCCGGCGACGCTCTCCGAGTACTCCGCCATCCTTTACCCGATCGAGAACGCCGAGGCCGTGGTCAACGGCCAGCTGCCACCCGGGCAGCTCGGCGTTCGCGCGATCGACGGGGGTATGCTCGAGATCCGGCTGCATTCGCCGACACCGTATTTCCTCGGCCTGCTGACCCACGCCAGCACCTACCCGGTGCACCCGCCCTCTGTCCGGGAACACGGCGAGCGCTTCTCGCGCCCCGGCAACCTGGTCAGCAACGGCGCCTACCGACTGCAGGAGTGGCGCGTGCAGTCGCACATCCGGCTGGTGCGCAACCTCAACTACCGGGATGACGCCGCAACCACCATCAACGAGGTCTGGTACTACCCCATCGAGAACGCCGAGTCGGAGCTGGCCCGCTACCGGGCCTCCGAACTCGACATGACCTACACCCTGCCTGGCCGGCAGATCCCGTGGTTGCGCCAGAACCTGCCTGAGGAGCTGCGCATCGCGCCGTACCTCGGCAGCTACGTCTACGGCTTCAATACCCGCGAGCCGCCCTTTGCCGGCAACCGGCCGCTGCGCCTCGCGCTGTCCATGGCACTCGACCGCCAGATCCTCACGGAGAAGATCGCCGGTGCCGGCGAGATTGCCGCCTACACCTGGGTGCCGCCGGTCAGTGGCTACCAGCCCCAGATCCCGGAGTGGGCCGCCTGGACGCAGGCGCGGCGCAACGACGCCGCCCGGCGCTACTACGCCGAGGCAGGCTACTCGGACCAGAACCCGCTGCGCGTGCAGCTGCTGCACAACACGGACATCAACCACCGGCGCCTCGCGGTGGCCATGGCGGCCATGTGGCGCGAGGTGCTGGGCGTGCAGACCGAGATCGTCAACCAGGAATGGCAGGTGTTCCTGCAGACCCGCCGCTCGCGCTTCGATACGCAGGTGTTCCGCTACGGCTGGATCGGTGACTACGACGATCCCTACACCTTTGCCGAGATCCTGGAGTCGAAGCACGGCCTCAACGACATGAGCTACGACAATCCCCGCTATGACGCGCTGCTGGCGCAGGCCGCCCGCGAGGCCGACCCGGCCGGGCGCATGCGCCTGCTCGAGGAAGCCGAGCGGATCATGCTGGACGACATGCCGATCATTCCCATGTATTACTACGTGAGCAAGAAGCTCCTGAAGCCCTGGGTGGCGGGCTACGAGGACAACATCATGGACCACCATCACAGCCGCTACTTCCGCATCCTGAAGCACTGAGCCGCCCATGCCCCGCCTGATCCTCCGCCGCTTGCTCGAAGCCATACCCACGCTGCTGGTGCTGGTCGCCGTCACCTTCTTCATGATGCGCATGGCCCCGGGCGGGCCCTTCGACAGCGAGAAGCGCCTGCCCGCGGAGGTGGAGCAGAACCTCCGGGCTGCCTATCACCTGGACGAGCCCCTGTACCAGCAGTTTGGCCGCTACCTCGGCAACCTCGCGCGCGGCGATTTCGGTCCGTCCTTCCAGTACCGCGACCGCACGGTCACCGAGCTGATCGCGAGCGGCTTTCCGGTGTCGCTCAGGCTCGGCGGCTTTGCCATGCTGATCGCCCTGTTCGCCGGCGTGAGCCTCGGCACCTTCGCCGCGCTACGCCAGAACAGGGCCGCCGATTACGCGACGATGGCTGTCGCGATGACCGGCATCTCCCTCCCGAACTTCGTGCTGGCGCCCATCCTGATACTGGTCTTCGCGGTGTATCTCGGCTGGCTGCCGGCCGGTGGGCTTGGGCAGGGCGGCGTGCGCAACCTGCTGCTGCCGGTACTGACGCTGGCCCTCACCCAGGTGGCGTACATCTCCCGCCTGACCCGGGGCAGCATGATCGAGGTGCTGCGCAGCCCCTTCATCCGCACGGCGCGCGCCCAGGGCCTGCCCACCCGCACCATCATCCTGCGCCACGCGCTCAAGCCCGCGCTGGTGCCGGTGGTGTCCTACCTAGGTCCGGCCACCGCGGGCCTCATCACCGGCTCGGTCGTGATCGAGCAGATCTTCGGCCTGCCGGGCCTCGGCCGCTACTTCGTGCAGGGCGCGCTCAACCGTGACTACACCCTCGTGCTCGGCATCGTGATCTTCTACGGCGCACTCATCATCCTGCTCAACTTCCTCGTGGACCTGGTCTACGGCTGGCTGGATCCACGGTCGCGCGCATGAGCCTCACCCCACCCCCTGCCGCAGCCGCAGACCTGAGGGAGGTCATCCCTGCAGCGCCGCGCAGCCTGTGGGCGGATGCCGCCTTTGCCCTGCGGCGCAACCGTGCCGCGCGGGTGGCAGCGGTGGTGCTGGGCGTGCTGGTGCTTCTGGTACTGCTCGGTCCGGCGCTGAGTCCCCGCGAGTTTGACAGGCCCGACTGGGACGCCATCGCGCTGCCGCCCGGAATTGCCGGCGGGCATTTCTTCGGCACCGATTCGCTGGGGCGGGATCTCTTCAGCCGCACGCTGCAGGGCGGGCGCATGTCGCTGCTGATCGGCCTCGTCTCCACCTTTGTGAGCCTCGTGATCGGCATCACCTGGGGCGCAACCGCGGGCTTCATCGGCGGCCGCGTGGACCGGGTGATGATGCGCATCGTGGATATCCTCTATGCGCTGCCCTTCATGTTTCTGGTGATCCTGCTGATGGTGCTCTTCGGCCGGCACATCGTCCTCATTTTTGTTGCCATCGGCGCCATCAACTGGCTGGACATGGCGCGCATCGTGCGCGGCCAGACGCTGGGCCTTCGCCAGCGGGAGTTCATCGAGGCGGCCCGGGTGAGCGGTGTGCCCACCCGCCGGATCATCGCGCGCCACATCGTGCCCAATCTGCTGGGCGTCGTGGTGGTGTACGTGACGCTGACCATCCCGCAGGTGATCCTCGTGGAATCCTTTCTCAGCTTCCTGGGTCTCGGCGTGCAGGAACCCATGACCTCCTGGGGCGTGATGGTGAGCGACGGCGCGCTGGAGATGGAAAACGCGCCCTGGATGCTGCTCTTCCCCGCCTCGTTCCTCGCCGTGACGCTGTTCTGCTTCAACTTCCTCGGTGACGGCCTGCGGGACGCGCTGGACCCGCGGGACCGGAGCGCCTGATGCCGGGGCTCCTGTCGGTGCAGGATCTGGCCGTGAACTTCCGCACGCGGGACGGTGCGGTGGCCGCGGTGCGCAACCTGTCCTTCGGCCTGGAAGCCGGCCAGATCCTCGGCATCGTCGGCGAGTCCGGCTCCGGCAAGACGCAGGCGGCGCTCGCCGTGCTCGGCCTGCTGGCCGACAACGGCCGGGCCACCGGCAGCATCCAGCTGGACGGCCAGGAACTGCTGGGCCGGCCCCAGCGGGAGCTCGCCCGGATCCGCGGCGCGCAGGTGGCCATGGTCTTCCAGGATCCCATGACCGCGCTCAACCCCTACCTGACCATCGGGGAGCAGATGAGCCTGGTGCTGCGCCGGCACCGGCCCGACGGCGCCGGCCGGAGCCGGAAGAGCGCGCTGGCCGAGTGCGAGCAGCTGCTGGCGGCCGTGAACATCACCGAGCCCGGGGAGCGGCTGCGCCGCTACCCCCACGAGCTCTCCGGCGGCATGCGCCAGCGGGTGATGATCGCCACCGCGCTGCTCTGCCGGCCCGCGCTGCTGATCGCCGATGAGCCCACCACCGCGCTCGACGTCACCGTGCAGGCCCAGATCCTGGCGCTGCTCGCCGAACTGCGCACCAGCTTCGGCACCGCCATCCTGCTGATCACCCACGACCTGGGTGTGGTCGCCGGGCTCTGCGACAGCGTGCTGGTCATGCACCAGGGCGAGTGCGTCGAGCGGGGCAGCGTGGACGAGGTGTTCTACGCGCCCCGCACCGGCTACACCCGGGCGCTGCTCGCCGCCGTGCCCCGGCTGGATGCGCCGGGGCCCGCCACGCCTGCCACGGCCGACCCGCCGCTGCTCACGGTGACGGATCTGGCCGTGCACTACGCCGTGCCCGGCAAGGGAGTCTTTGCCCCGGACCGCACGCTGCGGGCGCTGGATGGCGTGGCCCTCACCGTGGCCCCCGGCGAAACGCTGGGCGTGGTGGGGGAGTCCGGTTCCGGAAAGTCCACGCTGGCCCGGGCCGTGCTGCGCCTCGTGCGGCCGGAGCACGGCCGCGTGTGCCTGCTGGGCCGCGAGATTGCGGAGCTGGCCGAGCGCGACATCCGGGCATCCCGCCGGGACATGCAGCTGGTGTTCCAGGATCCCCTGGCCGCGCTGGATCCGCGCATGACCATCGGCCGCATCGTCGCCGAGCCGCTGGAGATCTTCGAGCCGGGTCTCGCGACCGCGGTGCGCAACGCCCGGGTCGACGAGGCGCTGCGGCAGGTGGGCCTCGACCCGGCCTGGGGCAACCGCTATCCCCACCAGTTTTCCGGCGGCCAGTGCCAGCGGGTGGGCATCGCCCGGGCGCTGATCCTGAAGCCGAAGCTGCTGGTCTGCGACGAGGCCGTGAGCGCGCTGGACGTGACCATCCAGGCCCAGATCGTGGAGCTGCTGCTGGAGCTGCAGGGGCGGCTCGGTCTCGCGCTGATCTTCATCGCGCACGACCTCGCCGTTGTGCGCCGGCTGTGCCACCGGGTGCTGGTGCTGTACCTCGGCCGCGCCATGGAACTCTCCACCGCCGGCACCCTCTACGACCACCCCCGCCACCCCTACACCCGGGGGCTGCTGGCCGCCGTGCCCCTGCCGGACCCCCGCAAGGAGCGCGCCCGGGGCCGCGCGCTGATCACCGGCGAGGCGCCCTCGCTGCTGGCCCCCCCGGGCGGCTGCCTCTTCCGCACCCGCTGCACCCACGCCATCGAGCGCTGTGCCGCCGAGCTGCCGGAGCTGCGGCCGGTGGCGGATGCCCTGGTCGCCTGTCACCGGGCCGGAGAGATCTGACTGACGCCAGTGGTTTAGCGGCGCACCCTGCGGCGGGGTGGCCGCTCCCGTACGGCGTCCTCCAGCGGATCAATTACGGTGAGAAAGTCGAAGCGCCGGAAGTCCCGGTCCCGGGTGTAGAGCGTAGTGATCCCGTGCTGGTGGAGCAGCGTAGCCAGATGGGTATCCGGCACCAGGTTGCCCCGGGGCTGCACCGTATCGGCGATATCCCTGTACAGGGACCAGAAACCATCCTGCTCCCCGAGCAGGCGCACATGAGGCCGGGACAGCAGGGCATCCACGTTGCCCATGGCTCCCCGGGCGTGAGCGGTCGGGTAAACACCGACGGATGAGTGACGATCCGCAGGTAGGCCATGACGGTTGTCCAGGCCAGGCAGCACAGGCTGCTGCCCTCGGCACAGCCCTGCAGAAACGCCCGGGCGCGGCCGTGCAGCGGGCCGGCCGCCAGCGCCTGGGCGAGCAACTCGGAGGCCAGCGTCCCGCGAGACTTGCCGGTGGCGGTCTGCAGCTTGCGCAGATCCCGCAGAATCGGGTCGGCTATTTCCAGGGTGGTACGCATGATGCGGTGATGCCACAGAACGACGCATCAGATGTCATCTTTCTCCGGGTACCGAGGCCTGAACGCGATAATCGCAGGGCCTTGCAGATGCCCGGAGGCGCGGGGGGTCGACGAAGCGTGGCCCTCAACTTGGTCGCCTGAAGGCCCGGAGAGTCGGCGGGGCGCCCTCGCCGCTGACTCCCCCCGGCCCGGCTCTGGACCTCATGGTATATACCCATATATCCTTACCTGATGTCCTTTCTGAGCCGAATCTGCACCGCTCTCGAAGCCGCCGGCGTGCGCTACGCGCTGGTGGGTGGCTATGCGGTGGCCCTTCACGGTGCCGTGCGGGGCACCGTGGACGTCGATGTGATCGTCCGGTGGGATGCCCGCACCCTCACGCGGGCCGAGCAGGCACTCCAGGCCCTGGGCCTGGTCTCCCGGCTGCCAATCAGCGCCGATGAGGTGTTTCGGTTCCGGGATGAGTACCTCCGCAACCGCAATCTGATTGCCTGGAATTTCTACAACCCCGGGGATCTCGCCGAGCAGCTGGACATCGTCATCTCGACAGATCTCAAGGGCAAGAAAGTGCAGACCATCACGACCGCCGACGGGCCTCTGCGCGTCCTGGCCCGCAAGGATCTCATCGCCATGAAGCGCGCCAGTGGCCGCCCCCAGGATCTTGCCGACATCGCCGCGCTGGAGCAGCTGCCGTGAGGCCGGTGCAGCACTTCACACCGGAGTACCTGGCGGAGTGCGCCCGGATGTCCCCGGATCAGATACTCCGCTTCCTCGAGGACTTTCGACGCCTGCACGGGGGAACAGCGCCGGGTGCCGGACGGGTGAAGACCCGGCTGATCAGCCTGAAGGTGCCCGAGGATCTGCTGGAGGCGTTTCGGACCAAGGCCCGGCTTACGGGCCTGCCCTACCAGACCCGGATCAAGGTGCTGATGAAAGCCTGGGTGGCGGAGGGCTGAGCGCGCCCCAGGGCGGCGTCGTACCATTCACGGGCAGCAAGTCGCCAAAGCCCTCTCTATGCGCTACTGGTGGGTGAATCAGAATCAAACCTACCGCCACGAACTTGGTGGTGGCTATCTGTGGTCACCAAAGCGCGCCAAAGGTAACCGCGTAAACCCCTTCTATGAATCAATGCGTGAGGTAAGTCCCGGCGACGTCATATTCTCGTTCACGGACACCCGAATTTCGGCAATTGGGTTCGCGCGGTCCTACTGCTACGAATCACCCAAGCCTTCCGAATTCGGGAGCGCTGGCAGCAACTGGAGCACAGTGGGGTGGAGGATCGAAGTCCGCTTTCAGGCACTGCAGAACCGCATCCGCCCGAAGGAGCATATGACGCAGCTGATCAATCTGCTCCCCGAAAAGTACTCGCCGCTGCTGCCCAACGGCAATGGCCTGCAAAGCGTCTACCTGGCTGAGGTCGGGCCCACCTTCGCTGCCGTGTTGTTCCGACTCATCGGTGCCGAGGCCAATGTTGCCCGTGAGGCGGGCTCATCTGCCACAACGGGCGATCCCCTGGCAACCAACGTAGAAACAGGGATTGATGAGTGGGAACGCCGCGTTGAGAGCGACATCCGCAATGCGCCAACGCTGAAGGAGACGGAAAAGCAGAGCCTCATTCAGGCTCGACGCGGCCAAGGGATGTTCAGGGCAAATGTGTTGTCGATAGAGCGATGCTGCCGGGTAACGCAAGTCGAAAGACCCGAGCATCTCGTTGCCAGCCATGCAAAGCCGTGGCGGGATTCAACCAACGAAGAGCGCCTGGCCGGGGAGAACGGGCTGCTACTGACGCCCAGCATTGATCATTTGTTCGACCGGGGCTTCATAGCCTTCGAGGGTAATGGACGGCTACTGGTTTCCCCGGTCGCTCACCGTCCGTCGCTGGTGAAGATGGGCATTCCGGTGGACACACCCGTGAACGTTGAGCCCTTCAGTAAAGCGCAGCGTCCCTTCCTAGAGTTTCACCAGGCGAACGTATTCCGCATGGCGCAGCGACGAGCCTACTGAGAAGCACTGGCCTTCGCGTCCGCCTTCGCCATGAAGGCCCACAGCACCACGTAGATGATGATCCCGGGTATGAAGACGCAGGCGGCGGCGGTCATGAAGAAGAACATCCGCACGAAGAGCTTGTCGAGGCCATACCACTCGGCGATGCCGCCGCAGACGCCCCACAGCACCCTGTCCCGGGACAGCTGGAATTTACGTTCTCTCAACATGTCGAAAGGCCTCCACCGTTACGGTCTGCCACGTTCTTCCGCCTAGCTGCCACTGACGCGCTGCACGCCGAGGTAGACCCCGGTGGCGTAGGAAACGACCCAGATGACCCAGATCGGTACCGCGACGGACGGAAACCGTGTCAGCCACTCCTCGCGCTTGCCGAGGACCGCAAGCGTGCCCCAGGCGGACAGCGCCATCATCAGGGCCAGTGCCAGGTAGCCGGTGATGGTGTGCAGGTCCCAGGTGATGGTCTCGACCCGCGCGCCCATGAGCTTGGTGGCCGCGGCATCGGAAAACACCGCCAGCCAGAAGATCAGCAGGGTTGCCACGGTCAGGCGCCTGGCCCGCCAGCTGCGCCAGACGGCCACGCTGTAGAGGGCCAGCGCCAGCGTGATCAGGACTACCGAGAACAGGATCAGGTTGGTCATGTTCGTGCTCCTTCAGGGCCGTTAAGCGCCTACCGCATAGCGATAAATGCGCATTGCTTTGATTTTCAGCCTGACTACCATCGGGGCCTTGCGGCCGGGCGACGCCGTGCAGGCGGCCCCGGCCCGTACCGCATCACGGAGACCGCTGGGGGTGGCAGCCATGGCCGTCGAACGCAAACCATTTCGCAGGTCCAGGAACAGGATCATTGCCGGCGTCTGCGCCGGGGTCGCCGAGTGGCTCGACTGGCGGCCGGAGGCGGGACGCATCCTGTTCATGCTGCTGGCGCTCATGAGCATTGGCGTACCGGCCCTCGTGATCTACCTGGTGCTGTGGACCATCATGCCCCCGCCCGAGTAAGCGCGCCGGGGGCCCTCTCAGACCGGTACGGGCACCTGCCGGAGCAGGGCCTTCCAGTGGTCATGCGCGGCCTCGAACTGGCGCTGCGCCTCCGCGAGCTTCTGTGCAGCCGACTTGCGCACGCCGTCCGAATAACCGGCTACGCGGCGCTGCATGCCCCCGCCGTGCTCCCGGGCCGCGGCCTCCCACATCGCCAGGTTGTGCTTCAGCTTGTCGTACTGGGCCTTGAAGGCGCCGCTGAGCCGGGTCAGTTCGGGACTCTTCTCCACGCGTGACAGCCATTCGCTGACGCGCGTGTGCTCGCCGGCGAGTTCGGCGGCCAGGATGCTGAAGTCCGAGACGCGCCTCAGGTCCGAGGCCAGCCCCACCTTCGCAAGCCCCGCAATGATCCACTTGCTGGGATCCCACTGGTACCAGCGAACGCCGTTGCGGTAGTCGGCCGCGAAGCGATGGTGGAAGTTGTGGTAGCCCTCCCCGAAGGTCAGAAAGGCAATCAGCCAGTTGTCCTTCGCGGATGCGTGGATGTCGTAGGTGGCCTTGCCGTACATGTGGCAGATCGAATTGATGAAGAAGGTGAGGTGATGAACGACGGCGATCCGCAGGCAGACGGCCAGGATGAAGGCACTGGCCAGGTAGCCCGTGGCCGCGCCGATCGCGAGTGGCGTCGCGACGCCCGCGATCAGCGCCCACCACAGGTAGTGGCGATGCTGGTGCATCACCAGCGGGTCGCGGGCCAGGTCCCTGACGTTGTCGTAGTCGTTCCTGTGCCGCCAGAACATCATCCAGCCGATGTGGGCGTAGAAAAACCCCTTCTTGATGCTGTAGGGGTCGCGGTCGGTATCCACGTAGCGGTGGTGGTCGCGGTGCTGCGACGTCCACTCCAGCGCCGATTGCTCGAAGGCCGCCGCGCCGAAGAACAGCAGCAGGAAGCGGATCACCCGGTTGGTTTTCCAGGCTCCGTGGGAGAACAGCCGGTGATAACCGACGGTGATGCTGACAGGGGTGATGACGAGAAAGAACGCGAAGAGCGCGACCTCTGCGCCGGTCAGCCCGTAGCTCGCCACGTAGAGCGGTGCGCCCACCAGCCCGACCAGCGTGGTGAAGGCGAAGAAGATGATGACGACCCAGTCGGTCTCACGTGTCGAAGTGGAAGCAGGCGTCATGAGATCCTTCCTCGAGCTGCGCGCCGGTACGGCCCCGCCTGTCCCGGGTCAGGCCGTTGCCGCCTGCCGGCGCCCGGCTGACTGGGCGGCCGTCGCACGCGGAAAGAGCGACTTGTTCTCGAGGTACATGTGTTCGCGCAGGTCGCGGTCGAACTCGCGCAGTGCCTCCAGCATCTCCACCGCCGCGGCCGGCGCGGTGTGGTTATCGGTCAGCGCCAGGAGCTGCTGCAGCGCGCGGTCGGCCCCATCGTGGTCGTTCTCCATGCAGGCCACCGGGCCGCCCACGCTGCTGCCGCAGCGCGTGTCGATCGTCGCGCCCATTGCCTGGGCGCGGATGATCGGAAACAGCGACTCCTCCTCGTGCAGCAGGTGCACCTCGAGCTCGTCGGCCAGGTCCGCAACGATCTGCTGCAGCTTTGCGAGACGCTCGTTGCCCGGCGCGGCGGCCGCGGCCGCGGCCGCGGCCGTCAGCTGGCGCAGGCGCGGCAACTGGGTGCGCAGGCCGGCGTGATAGACGGATTCAACGTGGCTGACGAAATCGGGCAGCGGCATGTTCTCGAAGGGCGTGAGGTCCAGGGGCGGGGCCTCCTCGACGAAGTTGGCCGGCGCCAGCATCATCATGATGATGTCCGGATGCAGCCCGTAGGACAGGCACAGCGCGTCGAGGGTCACGCCCTTGTCGTCACCGTCCTGGTAGAACCCGGCCGAGCGCAGCACCTTCATCAGGCCGGCGGGCCCCTGCTGCAGTTCGGCGATCGTGGTCTTGGGCGTGATATTCAACATCGCTGGTCCTCCTGATGAGAGAGTCTCCCAGAAACGCGCCGGCCGGTCATACGGGCTTTTACGCAGAGGTGGTGCTGCGGGCTGCCACGCCCGCTTTGCCCTTTTCAGCCCGACGACGGGCAGCGTAGAGTGGGCGCCCGGACGGGCCGTGTGCGCCCGCATGGCAACGGGGCAGGGGCATGACGGCTGACCGGGACGTGATCATCATTGGTGCGGGGCCCGCGGGCCTGTCGCTCGCCTGCGCGCTGGGCGATGCCGGCCTGAAGGTGACGCTCGTCGAGCAGCTGCCGCGTGCGGTGCTGGCGAGCCCCCCGCCGGACGGCCGGGACATCGCGCTGACGCATCGCGCCGAGCACATCCTGCGTACGCTCGGCATCTGGCAGCAGTTCCCGGCCGGCGCCGTCGCGCCCATCCTCAGCGCCCGCGTGCTGAACGGCACCTCGCCGTATTTCCTCGGCTTCGATACGCGCGGATCCGGCGTTGGTGAACTGGGCTTCCTCGTGCCCAATCACCAGATCCGCGAGACGGCTTTCAATGCCGCGATGGCGCGGCCCACGGTCGAGTTGCTGGACAGTGTGGGCGTGACCGGCGTGTCGTCGTCGGCGGGACAGGGCGAAGTGCGCCTTGCCGATGGCGCGGTGCTGGCCGCACCGCTCGTCGTGGCCGCGGACAGTCGCTTCTCCGAGAGCCGACGCCGCATGGGTATCGGCGCGGACATGCGCGATTTCGGCCGGGTGGTGATCGTCTGCCGGATGAGCCACGACCTGCCGCACGAGGGCATCGCCTACGAATGCTTTGGCTATCGGCGCACCCTGGCCGTGCTGCCCCTCAACGGGCAGATGGCCTCGGTGGTCATCACGCTGCCGGCCGACCAGGCCGACGACGTGCTCGGCATGCCGGTGGAGGGCTTCGAGGCCCAGGTGAAGGACGAGTTCCAGGCGCGCCTCGGCAGCATGCGCCTCGTCGGCAAACGGCACGCCTACCCGCTGGTCGCCGTCTACGCCCAGCGCTTTGTCGGACAGCGCTTTGCCCTGCTCGGCGACGCGGCGGTCGGCATGCACCCGGTCACTGCGCACGGGTTCAACTTCGGTCTGTACGGCGTTGACGCGCTGACGAGGGCCATGGGCGCTGCCCGTCTGCGCGGTGGCGACATCGGCGGCATGGACGTGCTCAGCCGCTACCAGGCGGAACACCGGCGGGTGACGCGGCCTATCTACCTGGGCACCAACGCGCTGGTCGGCCTGTTCACCAACGACGACCTGCCGGCCCGCGTGCTGCGCTCCGCCGTGCTGCGCATCGCCAACCGGCTGCCGCCGCTCAAGGCCGGTATCACCCGCCAACTGAGCGCCGTGCGGCCCGGCCTGGGCTGAGCAGGCCCTGGCGGCACAGGTTCCCGCTCAGCGCAGGCGGGGCAGCAGCTCCCGGCCGATGATGTGCAGGGCCTTGGCCGGCTCATCGTGCAGGCGCAGGGCATTCTCCGTCATGCCGGCCGCGGCAAAGCCTTTGAGCCGTGCCGCGTGGCGATCGAGGTCGCTGAGATCCCCTGCCAGGCTCAGCTCCTCGACGAGTTTGGCGACGATCCCGGGGTCAACCCCCCGGATCTCGGTGCTCTTGGTGCGAAAGGCGGTGAGAAAGGCGGACTTGTGGGCGGTTACCTCGGCGGCCTCCGCCGGCGTCAGGAAGAGCTTGTACCACTTCTCCTCGAGCCAGCCGCGCAGCATCAGTTCACGGCGCGCCTCCCCGAACGACGCCTCCCGGTCTTCCTTGACGTGGAAGGCGCAGAAATTGTTGACACGAAATCCGGCCTCGGCCCGGCCGTGACGGGCAAGCCCGGCGCGGATGTCTGCCATGCAGCGCGGCAGCAGCTGCGGGATGATGTCGCTCAGCATCGTGCCGTCGGCGAAGCGCGTCGCCATGTCCAGCATCTTTGAGCCGGTCGCTCCGGCGTAGATGATCGGCGGTGGCCCGCTGACCCAGGTCGAGCGAAAGTAGCGTGCGCTGTAGACCTGACCTGCCCACTGCACGGTCTGGCCCTGCACGGCGCGTTTCACCATCGCAACTGCCTCGCCGCAGCCGACCACGCGCTTGCCGTACTTGACGCCCAGCACGCCCGGCCACTCGCCGCCGGCGCCGATCACCACCATGCCGCGACCGCCGGAGTACTCGTTGAGGGTAGAGACGGCGTTGGCGATCTTCAGCGGGTGCATCTCGTAGGGGCTGATGACCACCGCGCCCAGCATGATCCGCCGGGTGGCAGTGGCTGCCGGCATCAGGCACATGAAGGCGTCGCGGGCGTTGGCGTAGTTCTGGGTCCACAGCCCGCGGATCCCGTAACCCTCGGCGATCTGCGCGAGTTCCGCCACCTGTGCGGGCGTGAGGTCGGCCTCGAGAATGATGTCGGTTTGCATGAGAGACGTTACCTTCTTCTGGTGTCGTACGGGCTGCCCAAAAAAAACCGCCGGTACCAGCCTTGGGGGCTGGTACCGGCGTTACTCACTCAGCTACTTCCGGAAGCTCAGGACTTGGACGAGGCGGCGTCCTTGTCCTTGGCCTCACGCTCGGCACGGTTCTTGAGGGTCGGCACCGGGTCGAGCACCCAGTTGCCGGAGGTGCGCCGGCCCGGGCTCGGAATGGCATAGGCCTTGTCGACGCCATGCCGCTTCTTGAACTCGAACCAGTCGATCCTCCAGCCCTTGTCGTCGAACTTCTTCAGCCAGTCGCGGTAGGTGGCGACGGCCAGGTCGGCCGGCATCAGCACTTCCTTGGTCGGGCTGAGCGGGGTGAGCATCGGATTCAGCTCGTTCAGGATCTGGATGTCCTGTCCGGCGATCACCTTGTTGCGCGCGTGGATGGGGCCGTCATTCTCGGGCTCCAGGATGAAGTTGCGCATGTTGAGGAAGAAGATCTTGGTCTTGCGCTCGTCCACCGGCTGCTCGAAGAAGTACTGCCGGAACATCTTGTTTTCCGTAATGGTGATATAGGTCGGCATGATGTTCGGGCCGTAGGTGCCACCGCCGGCAAAGATGTTGCTGCGGAAGGTCTTCGAGTCGCCCCAGGGGGTCGGCTTGCCGCCGGCCGTGACGTGGTCGGACTGCGGCAGGGGCGGTGAGTCGAACTCGTGCATGAACCAGAAGCCCCAGCCCTGCCGGTGATCTTCCGTCTTGTAGTCGCGGACCTTGTAGGTGTCGCGATTGACGCCCTGATGGCCGTGGGTGGGATGCACGAACTCGTTGTGGGCCGGGTCGAGGCCGTTCTCGATGGACCGCTCGTAGTAGTAGTTGACCTCGAGCACCAGCACCGAGTTGGCGCGCCAGCCGGGCTTGCCGTACTCCTCGACCTCGAGCAGCTTCGGCCGCGTGGCCTCCGGCTCGTCACCGAGGAAGGCAAACACGATGCCGTACTTCTCCTGCACCGGGTAGGAGTCGACCTTGGCGCGCGGCGGTACCTTCGTGCCGTAGCCGATCGACGGGATGTTCTTGCACTCGCCGTCACCGCCGAACTCCCAGCCGTGATACGGACAGACGATGCAGCCGTCGATGATGCGGGGCTTGCCGACCGAAGACCACGGTCCGCCCAGTGACGCCCCACGATGGGTGCAGGTGTCGCTCAACACGCGGGCCTTGCCCTCCTGATCGCGGAAGACGACCAGATCGCAGCCCAGGACGCGGACTTTCTCGGGGGTATCGGGCCCGAGGTCCTCGCTGCGGATGATGGGATACCAGAAATTTATGTACATGAAGGAGACTCCTGCTTTCGTTTTTCGGACGGCCTAAATATGGCCCTTGCACAAGCACAGGCAATAGGTACATTTACGCGCCGAGTCGCGCTGATGTACTGTTCGCACGAGTGTCTGCGCTGCAAGACGGGACCCCACGGAAATACCTGATGCAATGACGATGCTCTGCCGCTAGCGTGGTCATGGCGCGCAGCAGTCGTGGACTGGTCCCGATACCCGGTTGCCGCGTTTCTTACACCGTCTGGTCATGCAGGAAAAGTCATGCTCGAACGACTCACCGGCGCGCATCGCCTCTGGATGATGTTCTCAGGGGCCCTGCTCGCATCCGCGATCACGGTGCTGGTACTCATATGGCCGGGGCGCGATCCGGCCGTGACTGCGGATCTTGCTTCACCCGTCTGCCAGGCCTTGCACGACCGGCCGCTGCTCGGTGACGAGCGCGACCCGGAGTCTGACGCGCCGTGTCGCGCGCTGCGCACGCTCAACGAGCACGACCATGCCACTGTTCGTACGTCGGCCGATTACGACAGCCTCCTCACCCGCAAGCGGGCCCGCCTGGCCGCCACGGGCCTCCTGATCTGGGCGGCGGTCGCGGCGCTCGTCTACCTGCTCGGCTGGCTGAGTGGCCGGACGGTGCAGCAGATCATGCGGCGCCGCAAACGGGGAGGCACCTGAGATGCTAGCCGCCATCACGATCGGGACGCTCGGCGGTGCGCTGCTGGCCTTCTTCGTGTCGAAGTGGCTGCTGGGCGTGATTGCCCGCAAAGTCACGGAACATCCCCAGCGACAGACCACCATCAAGGTGTCGGGCGCGCTCTTTGCGGCCATCGCGCTGGCGCCCGCCATATTCATGTCCGTGATGGGCGGGGGCAAGATGGGCGAGCACTATGCCGTACTGGCGGCGCAGTCGCTCGGCCTCGGCGAGGGCGCCGTGCCGCTGATCCTGAGCCTGGAGATCATTGCGGCCACGACGCTCACCGTCATCATCAACGCCTGCGTCGGCGCTACCCTCGGCATCCTGATCGGGCGCGGCCTGTTCCCCGCGCGGCGCGGACAGTGATCTGAGTCAGCGAGGACCGGACCATGCCCTTTGTCGTCACCGAGAACTGCATCAACTGCAAGCACACCTACTGTGCGGACGTCTGTCCGGTGGACGCCTTCAGCGAGGGGCCGAACTTCCTGGTGATCAATCCGGAGGAGTGCATTGACTGCGCCATCTGCGTGCCCGCCTGCATCGTGGACGCGATCATGGAAGAGCAGGATGTGCCGAGGGAGCAGCACCACTTCATCCGGCTGAATGCCGAGCTGGCGGCGCTCTGGCCGCGCATCCCCCAGGGCAAGTCGCCGCCCCCCGATGCCGAGGAGTGGGATGGCGTGCGCAACAAGCTGCAGTTGCTGGAGCGCTAGCTAGCCGGCGCGGCCGCAGCGATGTGCTGACGGGCGGGCGCGGGGCGTTGCCCGCGGCCTCAGTTCGAGTAGCTGCGGCGGTCCATCAGGGCGCCGTTCTCGTCGAAGTACTCCCACAGGCCGTCCCTGAGGTTCTCCTTGAAGCTCACCCGCTTGCGCAGCTGGCCGTTCGGGTAATAGAACTCCCAGGGGCCATCGAACATGCCTTCCTTGTAGTGCCCGATGTCGCTCAGCTGGCCGTTGTCGTGGAACTTCTCGAACAGGCCATTGAGCTCGCCGTCCCGGTAGGTGAGCCGCTCCCACAGCCCGCCGCTCTCGTAGAAGCGCTCGAACTGCCCCTCCGGGAGGCCGTCCCGCGAGTGGCCCCGCAGTCGCAGGCGGCCGTTGTCGTAGAAGCGCTCCCAGGGACCATCCAGCTCGCCATCCTTGTAGGTGCCCCGGAAGGCGACCTGGCCGTTCTCGTGGTAGAAGACCCAGGGGCCATGCTCCTTGCCGTTCTTCCACGCGCCGCGGAACTCCGGGTTGCCGTTCTCGTAGTGCCACTCCGCCGGCCCGTCGGGTCGGCGGGGCTTGGTGAAGAACCGGTGAATGATAAAGAACAGCTTTATCACGACGTACTCCAGTCACCCTAGCGTTTCAGGATACCGTTCCTGTAGGTGCCTTTTTCCTTCAGCTCCCCGGTGTCATCGTAGAGCTCATAGGGGCCCTCGAGCACGCCGGCCTGGAAGGTACCGCTGGTCTTCAGGCGCCCATTGTCGTAGAAGGACTCGTAGGGACCGTGCCGTTTGCCCTCGAGGTAGTATTCCCGGATCTTGAGCTGGCCGTTCGGGTACCACGACTCCATCAGCCCTTCGGCCTTGTCCTTGCCGTAGGTGGCCCGCTGCTCCAGCTGGCCGTTGCTGAAGTAGCGGCACCAGGGGCCGTCCCGCAGGCCGTCGGCAAAACTGCCGCTGGCCTCCAGCTGACCGTTTTCGTGAAAGGACTCATAGGGACCGTCCCGTTTGTCCTCACGGTGGGTTCCCCGCGAGCGCATCTGGCCGTTCTTGTAGTAAACCTCGAAGGGCCCTTCCCGGCGGCCCTCCCGGAAGCTGCCCCGGGAGCGCAGCTGCCCGTTGTCATGAAACATCTGCCACGGCCCGTCCTTCTTGCCGCGGCTGAACACCTGGCTCTCGCGCAGGCTGCCGTTCCTGTGGAACGACTCATGGAGGCCATCCATGACACCGTCGCTGTAGCTGCCCCGGTACTCCGGCTGTCCGCTGTCATAGAAGCCCTCGTGCAGGCCCACCCGCCGTCCGTCCACGAACTCACCGCGGAATTCCAGCCGGCCGTTCCTGTGGTAGAGCTCGCGCAGGCCATCCGAGCGCACCGAGCCCGGTTTGGCCTTGAGCCATGAAAACATCCTGCCCTCCTGTGCCGTCCATTGCCCTTTGGCTGCCCTGCTCCCGCAGTGCAGGAGTACCGGCCCGGGCCGTCTGATTCTTGGGACGAGCACGCTCCCGGTCAAGAGAACATGCCGCAGCCGGCGCCGGACGGCCGGTCAGGCGGCACGGTGCCCGGGGAACCCGGCCCAACACGCCTGGAAGGCGCCCCGGATAAGGGTTTTTCCCACGGAATGCGCGGCTTTTTTAGGTAAAAGCACCTATTGGCTGCCGGCTTTGCCCGGGACCACACTCCTTCCCGGGCCAGTGCCATCACGGCTGGCCCGGGGGTGGTCCGCCAGAGTGGAAGGCCTCTGTTGGCGATTGTAAAGGGAGCCAGAGAGCATGAACGCAAATATAGGTACCGGTTCAGGCAGCGCAGGCCAGTCAAACCTGGCGATGTGGTTGCTGAACAAGAAAAATTGGTTTACGCATTTCCTCATTGTCGCCGCGATCAGCGTCGCGGGACTGGTCTTCCTCGGCAGGGAGACCTACACCGGTGCTCCGCCGCTGGTCGACTACGTCACCCAGACCGGCGAGACCTTCATTACCGAGCAGCAGATCAAGCGCGGTAAGGAGATCTTCCACCTCCGCGGCCTGATGGCCTACGGTGCCTTCTGGGGCGACGGCGCCGACCGCGGTCCTGACTTCACCGCCGAGGCCCTGCACCGCACCGTGGTGTCCATGCGCGCCTACTACGAGCAGGAACTGATCGATCGCGGTCAGGAGATCACCGGCTACGAGAAGGACGCCATAGCCCAGCGCGTGATCCGCGAGCTGCACAACAACACCTATGACGAGGCAGCCGGGACCATCGTGCTCAATCCGGCGCAGATCCAGGCGTTCGAGGAACTCAACGTTCACTACACCCGGATGTTCACCGATCCCACCTACAAGGATCGCATGGACCCCGTGAACCAGGTGAGTGGTGAGGAGAACCTCCGGGCCCTGACCGCCTTCTTCTACTGGGGTGGCTGGGTTGCCGCGGCCAATCGTCCGGGCAAGGACTACAGCTACACGCATAACTGGCCCTACGACCCGGACGCGGGCAATTTCGCCACGACCGATACTTTCCTGTGGACCTTCATCTCGATCTTCGCCCTCTGGATAGGCATCAGCGTGGTGCTCTACGTCTACGGGCAGATGAAGGAGCAGCCCGTCGACGTGTTCGAGGCGAGCAACGGGGTGAACGGCCATTCGCTGACCACCTCCGACCTCGAGAACAACTACGTGCGGCCCACGCAGCGCGCCACCTACAAGTTCTTTGCGCTGGCGGTCCTCGTGTTTGGTCTCCAGGTGCTGGCCGGCATCATCAGCGCGACGGACTTCGTCCGTCCCTTCGGCATCAACCTGAACGAGCTCATCCCGTTCACCGTGTCACGCAGCTACCACACGCTGCTGCAGATCTTCTGGTTCTTCATGTGCTGGGTGGGCTATACGGTCTTCTTCCTGCCTCGCCTTGCCAAGGTGCCTACCGGCCAGAAGTTCCTGATCAACCTGCTGTTCTTCGCCTGCTGCGTCGTGGCCGTGGGTGCGGTGACCGGTATCTATGTCGGCCAGCGCGGGTGGATCAATGACACGCTGTCCTACTGGTTCGGCAGCCAGGGCTGGGAGTTCATCGAGCTGGGCCGCTTCTTCCAGCTGCTCCTGCTGGCAGCGTTCACGCTCTGGATCTACATCATCTACCGCGCTGTGAAGCCCTGGCTGAACAAGCGGAATGTGTGGTCCGTGCCGTCCTGGCTGCTCTACGGCAGTGGCGTGATGGTGCTGTTCCTGTTCTTCGGCGTGCTGATGACCCCGGAGGACAACTTCGCCATCTCCGACTACTGGCGCTGGATGGTTGTGCACATGTGGGTGGAGGTCACCTTCGAGGTGTTCACCACCGTCATCGTCGCCTACCTCCTGGTGCAGATGGGCCTGGTCACCCGGCTGATGGCCGAGCGGATCATCTTCCTGGCCGTGATGCTCTTCTTCGTCACTGCGCTCAACGGTATTTCGCACAACTTCTACTGGATTGCGAAGCCGACGGGCATCATCGCGGTCGGAAGCGTGTTCTCCACCCTGCAGGTGCTGCCGCTGCTGCTCCTGACGCTGGACGCCTGGCAGATGCGCCAGGAAGGCGGCCGCGCGGAGCAGTTCCGCGTGCAGGGCAAGCAGGTCGTGGTCATGGAAGGCGTCTGGCTGTTCATCCTCGCGGTGAACTTCTGGAACATCTTCGGTGCGGGCGTCTTCGGCTCGCTCATCACCCTGCCGCTCGTCAACTACTACGAGCACGCCACCTACATGACCGGCAACCACGCGCATGCCGCCATGTTCGGGGTGAAGGGTAATGTGGCCATCGCCGGCATGCTCTTCTGCTGCCAGCATCTGTTCTCCAAGGCTGCCTGGAACGCCAAGCTGATCCGCCAGATCTTCTGGTCCTTCCAGATCGGCCTCGGGCTCATGATGTTCCTGGATCTGTTCCCGGTCGGTCTGTACCAGATCTGGCTGGTCGTCCAGGAGGGCTTCTGGTATGCCCGGACCACCGAGGTGCTGACGGGTCCCGTCTTCTCGACCCTGACCTACCTGCGGACGATCGGTGGAGCGGTCTTCGTGTTCGGCGGACTCCTGCCCCTGATCTGGTTCGTCCTCTCGCGCGGGACCCGCCTCAACCGCGAGGTTGATGTGGAGACCAACGAGTGGGCTGACTACCAGAAGGAGTACGGCAAGGAGCTGGGCAAGGAGTGGTCGGCTCAGGAGGAGCCGAAGATCTGAGGCTGACGAGGGGCCGGGCAGTCCTGTAGAGGGGACTGTCCGGCCCAACCCCTGAAGGCTCTGGCTAGCGGCGGGCCGCGATCGGAACCAGCAATGGTTCTGGCCGCGGCCCGACTGCTTTTCGGCATGTGGTATACCGCTGGCTGGAGCGGGGGATCGCGCCCGGCCCGGACAGCCCTGTGGCGGTTGGAACTATGCACGTCCTGTTGCGCGCCTTTGAGCCCTGGCGACTCTTCTTTCCTTCCGCACTGCTGCTGGCACCGCTCAACGTGCTCTTGTGGCTGGCCACCCGCGCCGGCCTGATCGCGCCACCCGGCATCGACTCCGCGGCCTGGCACGCGCGGGAAATGCTCTTTGGCTACGGCTTTGCCGTGATTGCCGGCTATCTCCTGAAGGCCATGCCGCTGGCCCTGGTGCTGCTGCTGTGGCTTGCCTGGCTGGCCGGCCGGATCCTGTGGCTGGTCACGCCCGGGCTGTTTGCGGGCTGGCTCGAGCTGCTGGTTGGCGGTGCTTTCCCGCTGCTGCTGGCCGTGCTCGGCGTGCAGCGCTTTGCGGTGATCAAGCGCGCGCGCAATCTGGCCTTTCCGCTCGTCATGGTGGCGCTCGGCATCGCCGGCATCGCCGCCTACTCCCTCAGGGCCGGCATGCCGCTGCCGCCCCACCGCAGCCCGACGGTGCTGGCGGTCTATGTGATTGCGCTCCTCATCATGATCATGGGCGGGCGGCTGGTGCCCACGGCCACGATCGGCCTCCTGCGGGCCGCGGGCCGCGAGTTCAGGATCCCGCCCCGGCCGCTGCTCGAGCTCGCCACCGTTGTCGGCATGCTGGCCCTGCTGGCGCTGGACGGCTTTGGCCCACCGGCGGCGGCGGGCCTGGTGGCCCTGGCGGTGGCTGGCATCCTCGTCAGCCAGATCAGGCGCTGGTCGACGCGCCTCGCGGTTCGCGACATGGAGGTCTGGCCGCTGCATCTGGGCTTCCTGTGGCTGACGGCCGGCTGCGGCCTCATCGGTCTCGAGCGTCTCGGCCTCATTGCGCCGTCCGGTACCGGGACGCTGCACGCGCTGGCCGCCGGCGGCATCGGCACGGTGACCCTGGTCATGATCATCCGGGTCACCCGCTACCGCGCGGGGATGTCCGGTCGTTCGGTGACCTGGTTTCATGCCGCGCAGGCCACCCTGGCGCTGGCAATCCTGTTGCGCGTCGCCGGCGGCTGGCTCTGGCCCTCGCAGGCGGAATTGATGCTGTGGCTCTCGGCCGCGGCCTGGACGCTGGCCTACGCGGGCACCGCAACCCTGCTGATCCCGATGGCGGTCCGCCCGGCGCGCAGCCACGGCGCGTGACAGCGGTGATCCCGCGACCGGCATAGGGACTTGTCACGATGCCCGCGGTCAGGGCGGGCGGGCTAAGGTCGCCGGGCGGGTCGTGTCCCGCTGAGGTGGCAGGGGTCCCGATGAGCACACCGCGCAATCCGGCCGACGACTTCGAGGTCGTTGCGCCCAAGGACAATTTCTACCAGACCAGCGCTTTCATTCCCATGTCCTTCGCGCTGGTGACCACGATGTACGAATCCGGCGAGTCCGGCGCGGGTCCGCACGCACTGTGCTACCCCTTTGGCATCACCCACCCGCACTCGATGATGCTGATCAGCCGCGGCAGCAGCGGTACCGCCGCCAACATCCGGCGTACCGGCCAGTGTGCGCTCAATTATGTGGAGTTCGACCGCGAGCGGCTGCAGGGCATTGCCACGCTCGGCTATCCCGGGCAGGCGCTCGTGAAGAAGCAGTCCGCCAACCCCTATCCGCTCACGGCGTCACCGCCGGGGCTTGCGGGCTTCCGGCCCCAGATCGTTGCCGATGCCTGCCAGGTGTTCGAATGCACCTGGGACCGCTCGATCAGGATTGACGAGCAACTCGGCGATGAGGGGCCGAACAGCGCCGCGCACTTCGTGCTGCGCATCGACCGGATCCTGATGCGCAGGAACTTCGTTGCCGGCATCAGCGACGGCAGCATCATGCCGCATCTGCCGATCTTTCTCGGCTTTCGCACCGGCGGCAACTTCTGGTTCAACGAGCCGGGCAAGCCCTTCCCGGTGCCTATCCCGAAGGTCGAGGGCCGGGAACTGCAGTCCCTCGTCTACCTCGCCAACCGCATCGATACGACGATCCGCTTCACCGACGCGGCCTGCGGCCGCCTGACCGGAGTGCCCGCGCCCTTCATCAAGGACGTGCTGGAGGCAATCGTGGCGATCGCCCGGCAGGAGGGCATCCAGCTGATCGACGTGCCGGAACTGGACCGGATCAACGCCCGGCGGCAGCAGTAACGCCCGGCTGCCTCAGGGCACCACCACGTCGAAGGTGGCCTCCACGCGCGTTTCGAGGCCGATCTCACCGGGGCTGTAGCTTTCGGCAGCGCCCGCGTCCGCAGCCATGGCAGCGACCCGCATCCTGGGCATCGGCATCGGTGGTGCCGATGCCTGGCCCGCCGTGAGCGTGCGCAGCGGTCCGAGGGTGACACCGAGCGTCTCGGCGATGCGCTGGGCGTTGGCCCGCGCATCGGCGGCGGCGGCCGCCAGTGCATCGCGGCTCAGGGCCTTGCGCCGGCTGCTGTCAAAGGCCGGGGGCGATACCTCGTTGACGCCGGCATCAATGGCGCCCTCGATCAGCTCGCCGAGGCGGTCGAGGTTGCTGAGCTCCACCTCGAGCTGCCGCTGCACGAAGTAGCCGGTGAAGATCTGCCGGTTGTCCTTCGGATCCCAGCGGTACTCGGGCTGTATGGTGAGGCCGGACGAGCGCACCTTGGCCTCGGGGATGCCGAGGCGCTTGCACAGCGCGAGAAAGCGCTGGGAGACCTGTACCGTTGCATCCCGCGCGGTTTTCATGATCGGGTCCCGCTGCTGGACGGCGAAGGACAGCCGGGCGATGTCAGGCTGGATGTCCAGCGTCCCCGTGCCGGAGACGGAGAGGGTCCGGGAAAGGTCGTCGGGCCGCGCGGGCCCGGACAGGAGAAGCACGAGGGCGGCCAGCCACAGGGTCCTGGTCTGCATGGGGAAGGTCTCCGTGGTGCGGGGCGTGGTCAGGCGATGGCCGGGAAAGGATCCGGAACACCATGAGCGGTCTGGAATTCGGGGCGTCGTCTGACTACCATAGCCGCCCGCAGGAAGGGCTTCAACAGCACGCCCCGGACCCCAGAGCGCACCCGCCGGGTGCGCCCGGCCGCCCTGACCTTGACCCGAGGCACACAGACCATGCAGAAGACACTGGCGGCAACCCTGATCACTCTCGTCGCCCTCGCGGGCAGCGCCGGCCATGCCGAGGACGGTGCGGCAACCCCGGACATCAAGCGGGGCGCCATGCTGGCGGATACGTGCATGGGCTGTCACGGGATTCCGGGTTACCGCAATGCCTATCCGTCCTTCCGGGTGCCCAAGCTCGGCGGCCAGCACCCCGAGTACATCGTGATTGCGCTGCAGGGTTACCAGAACCAGACGCGCCCTCATGACACCATGCACGCCCAGGCGGTCAGCCTGAGCGAGCAGGACATGCGCAATATCGCGGCCTTCTTCGCCAGCGAGGGCGCCGTCGAACCTGCCGCCAATCTGCCGGCTGCCCCGGAAAAGGCTGCCACCTGCGCGGCCTGTCATGGCGAGGGAGGCGTGAGCGTGGCCCCCAACTGGCCGATCCTGGCCGGCCAGCACCGCGACTACCTCGAGCATGCGCTGCATCAGTACAAGGCAGGCGAGCGCAAGGACCCCATCATGGGCAGCCAGGCCCTGATGCTCGACGAAAAGGACATCCGGGAACTGGCCGCCTGGTTCGCGGCCCGTCCGGGCCTGTTCACCGTCCACTACAGCAAGAAATAAGCCCTCCCCGGGAGATGCGCGGGCCATGCCGTCATTCACTGCCCTGCGCGTCCATCAGACCGGGGCCGGTACCGTTGCGCGCCTTGAAACGCTGAGCCTCGACGACCTGTCCCCGGGCAACGTGGTGATCCGGGGGGAATACTCCAGCATCAACTACAAGGATGCCCTGGCGATCACCGGCAAGGGCCGTATCCTGCGCCGTTTTCCGCTGGTGGCCGGGGTGGACATTGCCGGCACCGTGGTGAGTTCGGGGGATGCGCGCTTCCGGCCCGGCGACCCGGTGGCGGTGCACGGCTGCGGTCTCAGCGAGACCCATGACGGCGGCTTCAGCGAGTATGCCCGCGTACCCGGCGACTGGGTCAACCCGCTGCCGCCCGGCATGGATGCCCGGGCCGCCATGAGCCTGGGCACGGCGGGTTTCACCGCCGGGCTCGCGATTCACCGGCTGGAGCAGGTGGGCCAGGTGCCGGAACTGGGGCCGATCGCGGTGACCGGCGCCACCGGCGGCGTGGGCAGCTTCGCCATCGCGATGCTGGCGGGTCTCGGCTACCCGGTGACGGCGGTCACCGGCAAGGCCACCGCAGATGACTACCTGAAGGCGCGCGGCGCCACGGACATCTTCCACCTGCAGGGCGCGACACTGGGCACGAAGCCGCTCGAGCGCCCGCTCTGGGGCGGCGCCATCGACAACCTGGGCGGCGACACCCTCGCCTGGCTGACCCGCACCACCGTGCCCCTGGGCAACATCGCGAGCGTCGGGCTCGCACAGGGCCACGAACTGCACACCACGGTGATGCCCTTCATACTGCGGGGCGTCTCCGTGCTCGGCATCAACTCGGTGGAGGTGCCGGGCCGGCTGCGGGCCGAGGTCTGGCGGCGCCTGGCCGGCGATCTGAAGATCGATGACCCCGGGGTGATTGCCAGCCGGGAAGTCGGGCTGGCCGATGTGCCGGATGTGGTGAACGACTGGGTCGAGGGCCGCGTCACAGGGCGTTGCCTGGTGCGGCTGACGTAGGCCGTTGACCGCCCCCGAGGCAGCATTGCGCGCGGGACTGCCTGCGCTCGGCGTGCCTGCCACCGAGGCGCTGGTGGCGCGCTTCGCCGGCTTTATTGGCTTGCTCGCCCGATGGAACCAGGCCTATAACCTCACCAGCATCCGGGAGCCTGGCGAGATGGCGCCGCTGCACATCCTCGATTCGCTCACCGCGCGGCCCTGGCTTTCGGGGGAGCGGATCCTGGATGTGGGCGCGGGGGCCGGGCTGCCGGGCATACCCCTGGCGCTCACCGAACCGGGGCGCCGGTTCACCCTGGTGGACGCCACGCTGAAGAAAGTGCTGTTCATGCGCCAGGCGATCGGCGAACTGAAGATTGAAAATGCCCGCGCCGAGCAGGCGCGCATCGAGGACTTTGTGCCGGTGGAACGCTTCGACACGGTGATTTGCCGGGCCTTTGCGGCCCTGGCCGATTTCGTCAGGGACGCCGGGCACCTGGCCGTCCCCGGCGGCCGGCTGGTGGCCATGAAGGGGCGCCTGCCGTCCGGCGAGATCGCTGCCCTCCCTGCGGACTGGCAGGTCGAGAGCGTCAACCGGGTGCAGGTGCCCGGCCTCGACGTGGAGCGGCACATCGTGGTGGTCACCCGGGCATGAGCCGCGTCATCGCCGTCACCAACCAGAAGGGAGGCGTGGGCAAAACCACCACGGCCGTCAACCTGGCCGCGTCGCTGGCCGCCCTGGACAAGCGCGTGCTGCTGGTGGACCTCGATCCCCAGGGCAACGCCACCACCGGCTGCGGCGTGGACAAGCAGACCCTCGACGCGACCACCTGCGAGGTGCTGCTTGGCGAGGCCAAGGCCCTGGACGCCATCCTGCCCGTGACCGGTGCCGGTTTCGCGCTGCTGCCGGCCAACTCGGATCTCACTGCCGCCGAGGTGCGGCTGCTGCAGGAGATCGGCCGGGAGCTGCGCCTGCGCAAGGCCCTGGAGCCGGTGCGCGGCCTCTACGATTTCGTGCTCATCGACTGCCCGCCGACCATCAACATGCTCACCCTCAACGCGCTGACCGCGGCGGACGGCGTGCTGATACCGATCCAGTGCGAGTACTACGCGCTGGAGGGGCTGTCGTCCCTGCTGGAGACGGTGAAGCAGGTGCGCAACACGGTGAACCCGGCCCTCAACATCGAGGGCCTGCTGCGCACCATGTATGACCCGCGCAACCGTCTGGCCACGGACGTGTCGGCCGAGCTGCTGAAGCTGTTCCGGGACAAGGTCTACGCCACGATGATTCCCCGCAATGTGCGCCTCGCCGAGGCGCCGGGCTTTGGCCTGCCGGCGCTCCAGCACGACCGGGGTTCCCGGGGCGCCCAGGCCTACCTCGAGCTGGCGGCAGAGGTGGCCGGCGCCCGGCCGCTGCCCGCGGCCGCTGCCCCGGCCGATCCGGTCCCACCCGGGCCGGGGGTATCAGGCTAGAATCGCCGCCTCCCCCGCGGGCAGGTGCAGGACGGCATGGTGGCGAAGCGAACCGGGCTTGGACGCGGTCTTGAGGCGCTGCTGGGCCCGACCCCGGCCGCGCCGGTTCCCGCGGCGGCCCCTGCTGCGGCGGTTGCCGAGGCCACCCGCACGCTGCCGGTGGACCTGCTGGTCCGGGGCGTGTACCAGCCCCGTCACGACATGCACGCGGAATCCCTGGAGGATCTGGCGCAGTCCATCCGGGCCCAGGGCGTGATCCAGCCCATACTGGTCCGGCCGCTGCCGCAGCCGGGTCCCGGGGGCAGCACCCGTTACGAGATCATTGCCGGCGAGCGGCGCTGGCGGGCGGCCCAGATGGCGGGCCTGCAGGACGTGCCGGTGGTGGTCCGGGAGGTGCCGGACTCGGCCGCCATCGCCATGGCGCTGATCGAGAACATCCAGCGCGAAGACCTGAATCCGCTCGAGGAGGCTCTGGCCATCCGCCGGCTGATCGACGAGTTCGGCCTCACCCACGAGGACGCGGCCGACGCCATCGGCCGGTCCCGGGTCGCGGTGTCCAACCTGCTGCGGCTGATGCAGCTCGGCGAGGTGGCCAGGGATCTCCTGGAAAAACGGGCCATCGAGATGGGTCATGCCCGCGCGCTCCTCGGCCTCGGCGATCCGCGGATGCAGGCCGAAGTAGCCCGCCTGGTGGCCACCAAAGGTCTGTCGGTGCGCGAGACCGAGCGGCTCGTCAGGCGCATGCTCGATGGTCCCGGCAAGGCCAGCGCCCCGCAGCCGGCCCGGTCCCGGGATCCCGACGTGCGGCGCCTCGAGAACGAGCTGGCCGAAAAACTGGGCGCCCGCGTGGTCATCCAGCACGGCCGCGGCGGCAAGGGCCGGCTGGTGGTGGCCTACGGCAGCCTGGACGAACTCGAAGGCATCCTCGCCCACATCCGGTAGGCTTGATTGCACGACGCAAGATGAATAAACTTCCGCGGCTCGACGCCGCCCTCCAACGGTTCGCCGGCGGGCAGTCGCCGTGAAGTATCCCCTTGCAGGCATTTCGATTCTTGCGCCGGGCCGCCTGGCGGCTCGCCAGCTGGCAGTGCGCTGTCACCGTGGTGATAGCGGCCGGGGCAGGGCTGATCAGCGGGTCGGCAGGGGCATGGTCGGCGCTGCTCGGTGGTGGCATCGGAATCATCGCGGGCCTTTATCAGGCGCTGCGCATGTTCCGGGTGAGTGCAGCTGACGATCCGGCCCGGTTTTACCGCGGGGTCTGGGTCAGCGAAGTGGTGAAGATCCTCCTCACGGTGGCGCTCTTCATCTTCGTGATCAGGGTCCTCGGGCCGCAGTTCGGCGCCATGATCGTGGCTTACGCCGCCACCTTCATTGCCTACTGGGCGGCGCTGGGTACCGGCTACCCGTGGTTGCCGGCCGGTACGACGCCGGCCGGTCCGGGCGATGAATTGAACGCAGGCGACCCCTCCGGGGAAAGGCGAGACGGCAGGTAGCGAATGTCAGCAGCAGGCGAAAAGACCTCCGCCGAATACATCCAGCATCACCTGACGCACCTGCAGGTCTGCAAGGATGACAGCGGCGCCTGGGTCTGGAACCACTGTTCCGGCAACTTCTTTGCCGTCAATGTCGACTCCATGGTGGTGGCTCTCGTGCTGGCCCTGTTCCTGGGCTGGCTCTTCCGGCGGGTTGCGGTCAATGCCACCGCCGGGCGGCCGGGTCGCATGCAGGCCTTCATCGAACTGGTGGTGGACTTCGTGGACGGCAGCGTCCGCAGCACCTTCAACGGCAAGAGCAGCCTGATTGCGCCGCTCGCGCTCACCATCGTCACCTGGGTCTTCATGATGAACCTCATGGACCTGATCCCGGTGGACTGGCTGCCGCTGGCCTTCGAGTCGACCGGCACCGCGGAATACCTGCGCGTAGTACCCACGGCGGACGTCAACGTCACCTTCGGCATGTCCCTGTCAGTCTTTGCGCTGATTCTTTTCTACAGCTTCCAGAAGAAGGGCGTCGGGGGCTTTGCGGCCGAACTGACCATGAGCCCGCTCAACCCCAGGGCGCTCGGGGTGCCGGTGGTGCTGTGGCCGCTGGTCATGGCCTTCAACTTCCTGCTCGAGAGCGTGGCACTGCTCGCCAAGCCGCTGTCGCTGGCGCTGCGGCTGTTCGGCAACATGTACGCGGGCGAGCTGATGTTCATCCTGATCGCCCTGATCGGCATCTACCAGCTGCCGCTGCACTTCGGCTGGGCGGTCTTCCACATACTGATCATTACCCTGCAGGCCTATATCTTCATGATGCTGACCATCGTGTACCTGAGCCAGGCCCACGAGCATCACTGAGCAATCGCTGTTTTTACCAACACTTCGGCATTTAGGAGTACCCGATGGAAACTGTTATTGGCTTTACCGCGATCGCTGTGGCGATCCTGATCGGTCTCGGCGCGCTCGGCGTCGGTATCGGCATGGGCCTCCTCGGCGGCCGGTTCCTGGAGGGCTGCGCCCGCCAGCCTGAGCTCGCCAACATGCTCCAGACCAAGATGTTCCTGGTGGTGGCACTGCTGGACGCGGTGGCCATGATCGGCGTCGGTATCGCCCTGTTCTTCGCCTTCGCCAATCCGTTCATCGGCCAGCTGCAGACGGCTGCTGGTGGCTGAATGAGCTCGGGACAGGCCGGTCCGGCCTAGCCCCGAACCAAGGTCAGGAGTCGCACGGTGGATATCAACCTCACATTGATCGGCCAGTCCATTGCCATGGCCGTGTTCGTCTGGTTCTGCATGAAGTACGTGTGGCCGCCGCTGCTCGGCATCATCGAGGAGCGCCAGGCGAAGATCGCTGACGGCCTGGCGGCCGCCGACCGCGGTGCCCGCTCGCTGGAAGACGCGCGGGGGAAAATCGCCGCGCAGATGGACGAGGCCCGCGCCCAGGCCCGGCAGATCATCGACCAGGCCCAGTCCCGCGCGAACGGCATCGTGGACGAGGCCCGCGCCGGAGCTACCCAGGAGCGCGACCGCATCATTCAGTCCGCCCAGGCCGAAGTGGACCAGCAGGTCAACCGGGCCCGGGATGAGCTCCGTGCCCAGGTGGCGGCCATTGCCGTGGCAGGCGCCGAGAAGATCCTGGCCCGGGAGATCGATCCCCGCGCCCACCAGGAACTGCTCGACAAGCTCGCAGCGCAGATCTGAAGGCAGTCCCGAAAGTGGCAGAACACGGCACAACGGCCCGACCCTACGCGCAGGCGGTATTCGAGATCGCCCGCACGGATAACGAGCTCCCGGCCTGGTCCGCGCTTCTCGAGATGGCGGCCGGCATTGCCGTCTCGCCGGACGCGGCGCGCCTCCTGGCCACGCCGGGCGCCGACCTCGCGGGTTTCGCCGGGGCGCTGGCCGACATCTGCCGTGAAAAGCTGCCCGGTTCGCCGCTCCTGAAGGAAGGCGGCCGGTCGGTGGGTGCGGGCTTTCTGAAGGTGCTGGCCGAGAACCAGCGGCTCGGCGCGCTGCCGGAGATCTATGCCCGCTACCAGACGCTCCGTGCCGAAGCGGAGCGGACGCTGGATGTGGTGCTGACCTCGGCGGCGGACGTCAGCGAGGGGCAGAAGAACAGTATCGTCGAGTCGCTCAGCAAGCGCTTCGCGCGACAGGTCCGGCTCACCGTGCAGCTGGATCCGACGCTTATCGGTGGCGCCCGCCTGCAGGTGGGTGACCGGGTGATTGACGGCTCGGTACGCACCGGCCTGGACAAACTGGCAACCGCACTGCGCGCCTGAGTCGCAGGCAACGCAGGGCAGAGGAACGACAATGGCACTTAAAGCCTCCGAGATCAGCGAGCTGCTCAAGCAGCGCATCAAGAACTTCGAAGGCGCCGCCGAGGCGCGCGACGTGGGCACGGTGATCGCCGTGACCGACGGCATCTGCCGCATTCACGGCCTGGCCGATGCCCAGTACGGTGAAATGCTGGAGTTCCCCGGCAACACTTTCGGCCTCGCCCTGAATCTCGAGCGGGATTCAGTGGGCGCGGTAGTCCTTGGCGACTACAAGCACATCTCCGAAGGCAACCAGGTGAAGACCACCGGCCGCATCCTCGAGGTGCCGGTGGGCGAGGGCCTGCTGGGCCGGGTCGTCAATCCGCTGGGCGAGCCCATCGACGGCAAGGGTCCGATCAACGCCAGCAAACAGTCACCGATCGAGAAGGTTGCGCCGGGTGTCATCACGCGGCAGTCGGTCGACCAGCCGGTGCAGACCGGCCTCAAGGCCATCGACGCGATGGTGCCTGTCGGCCGCGGACAGCGCGAGCTGATCATCGGTGACCGGCAGACCGGCAAGACGGCCGTGGCGGTCGACGCCATCATCAACCAGAAGGGCACGGGCATTAAGTGCATCTACGTGGCGATCGGGCAGAAGGCCTCGTCGGTTGCCAACGTGGTGCGCAAGCTCGAGGAATTCGGCGCGATGGACCACACCATCGTCGTGGCCGCCACCGCCGCCGACTCGCCGGCCACCTGGTACCTGGCGCCATACGCCGGCTGTGCCATGGGCGAGTACTTCCGCGACAAGGGCGAGGACGCACTGATCATCTACGACGACCTCACCAAGCAGGCCTGGGCCTACCGTCAGATCTCCCTGCTGCTGCGTCGCCCGCCGGGTCGCGAGGCCTACCCGGGCGACGTGTTCTACCTGCACTCCCGCCTGCTGGAGCGGGCTGCCCGCGTCAACGCGGAGTACGTCGAGAAGGCCACCGGCGGCAAGGTAAAGGGCCGGACGGGATCGCTGACGGCCCTGCCGATCATCGAGACCCAGGCCGGCGACGTGTCGGCTTTCGTGCCCACCAACGTGATCTCGATCACCGACGGCCAGATCTACCTGGAGACCGACCTCTTCAACGCCGGCATCCGGCCCGCCATCAACGCCGGCCTGTCGGTGTCGCGCGTGGGCGGCGCCGCCCAGACCAAGGCCATCAAGAAGCTCGGCGGCGGCGTTCGCCTGGCGCTCGCGCAGTACCGTGAGCTGGCGGCCTTTGCGCAGTTCGCCTCCGATCTCGATGAGGCCACCCGCAAGCAGCTCGAGCGCGGCCAGCGCGTGACCGAGCTGATGAAGCAGAAGCAGTACTCGCCGCTGTCGGTCGGCCTGATGGCGCTGTCGCTGTATGCCGTCAATGAGGGCTACATCGACGATGTGCCGGCCAAGTCGGTTGTCGCCTACGAAACGGCCCTGCACGCCCACGCGACCGGCAAGTTCGGCGCCGTTATCGATGCCATCAGTGCCAAGGGTGACTACAACGACGAGGTTGCCGGGCAGCTGAAGAAGATCTGCGAAGACTTCCGGCAGAGCGGCACCTACTGAGCAGTCCCGGGAACGCCTGAGGGTTACATTACATGGCCGGCGCCAAGGAAATCCGCACCAAGATCAAGAGCGTGAAGAGCACGCAGAAGATCACCAAGGCCATGGAGAAGGTGGCGGCGAGCAAGCTGCGCCGAACGCAGCAGCGCATGCTGGCGGCCCGGCCCTACGCGGACAAGATCCGCCAGGTCGTCGGCAACCTCTTCCAGGCCAACCCGGAATACCGGCATCCCTTCCTGGTGTCCCGCGACATCAGGCGCGTCGGATATATCGTGATCAGCACCGACCGCGGGCTCTGCGGCGGGCTCAACGTGAACGAGTTCCGCAAGCTGATCCCCGAGCTGCGCCAGTGGGAAGGCAAGGGCGTCGAGGCGGATCTCTGCCTGGTCGGCTCCAAGGCCGTCCAGTTCTTCCGGCGCCTCAAGGTGAACGTGGTCGCCGCTACGGTGAACCTCGGGGAGAATCCCCACATCGCCTCCCTGATCGGCGGCATCACCGTGATGCTGGACGCCTACAAGGAGGGCCGGATCGACCGGCTCTACCTGGTCTACAACGACTTCATCAATACGATGAGCCAGAAAGTCGACTTCCAGCAGCTGCTGCCCGTGGAGGCCATCAACCCGGGTGAGCTGCAGCAGACCTGGGACTACATCTACGAGCCCGGCGCCATCGAGCTCCTGGATGACATATTGACGCGTTACATCGAGACCCAGGTGTACAGGGGCGTCGTCGAGAATGTGGCCTGCGAAATGGCGTCGAAGATGGTGGCCATGAAAGCCGCCACCGACAACGCCGGCAAGCTGATCGAGAAACTGCAACTGGAATACAACAAGGCACGACAGGCCAGCATCACCCGGGAAATCTCGGAGATCGTTGGCGGCGCCGCCGCGGTGAGCGGGTAAGGAAAGAACATGAGCAACGGTAAGGTCGTACAGGTCATCGGCGCCGTGGTGGACGTCGAGTTCCCGCGGGATGCCATCCCCAGGGTCTATGACGCGCTGAAAATTGCCGAGGGCAACCTGACCCTCGAGGTGCAGCAGCAGCTCGGCGACGGCGTGGTCCGCACCATCGCCATGGGCGCGAGCGAAGGCCTCAAGCGCGGCTTCGCGGTCACCAACACCGGCCGGCCCATCTCGGTGCCCGTCGGGCCGAAGACCCTGGGGCGCATCATGGACGTGCTCGGCACGCCCATCGACGAGGCCGGCCCCATCAGCGCCGAAGAGGCCTGGCCGATTCACCGGGCCGCGCCCACCTACGAGGACCAGGCCGGCGCGACCGAGCTGCTCGAAACCGGCATCAAGGTCATCGACCTGATCATGCCGATCGCCAAGGGCGGCAAGATCGGCCTGTTCGGCGGTGCGGGCGTGGGCAAGACGGTGACGCTGCTCGAGCTGATCCGCAACATCGCGGCCGAGCACTCCGGTTACTCGGTCTTCGCCGGCGTCGGCGAGCGCACCCGCGAAGGTAACGACTTCTACCACGAGATGAAGGACAGCGGCGTACTGGACAAGGTGGCGCTGGTCTATGGCCAGATGAACGAGCCGCCCGGCAACCGCCTGCGCGTGGCGCTCACCGGCCTGACCATGGCCGAGTACTTCCGTGACGAAGGCCGCGACGTGCTGATGTTCATCGACAACATCTACCGCTACACCCTGGCCGGTACCGAGGTCTCGGCGCTGCTCGGCCGCATGCCCTCCGCCGTGGGCTACCAGCCGACGCTGGCCGAGGAGATGGGCGTGCTGCAGGAGCGCATCACCTCGACGAAGAACGGCTCGATCACGTCCTTCCAGGCGATCTATGTTCCCGCCGACGATCTCACCGATCCGTCGCCGGCCACTACCTTCGCCCACCTCGACGCGACGCTGGTGCTCTCGCGCAACATTGCCGAGCTCGGCATCTACCCGGCCGTGGACCCGCTGGATTCGACCAGCCGCCAGCTGGATCCCAACGTGATCGGGCAGGACCACTACGATACCGCCCGCTCGGTGCAGGCCGTGCTCCAGCGCTACAAGGAGCTGCAGGACATCATCGCGATCCTGGGTATGGACGAGCTGTCCGAGGACGACAAGCAGACCGTGACGCGGGCGCGCAAGATCCAGCGCTTCCTCTCGCAGCCCTTCTTCGTCGCCCAGGGCTTCACCGGCCAGGAAGGCAAGTACGTGTCCCTCAAGGATACGATCCGGGCCTTCAAGGGCATCGTGGCCGGCGAGTACGACAGCCTGCCCGAGCAGGCCTTCTACATGGTCGGCACCATCGAAGAAGCCGTCGCCAAGGCAAAGACGCTGCAGTAATGGCCACCATCCGCGTCGACATCGTCAGCGCCGAGGGCCACATCTGGTCCGGTGAGGCCAATCTGGTGGTGGCCCCCGCCCGGATGGGCGATGTCGGCATCGCACCGCGCCACGCGCCGATGATGACCACGCTCCGCCCCGGCGATCTGCGCGTGCAGCGCGACGGTGAAGAGGAACTCTTCTTCTACGTCACTGGCGGCGTACTCGAGGTGCAGCCAGCACAGGTGACCGTGCTGGCGGATACGGCGCTGCGGGCCGAGCAGCTGGACGAGTCGGCCGCCGACGAAGCGCGGCGCAAGGCCGAGGATGCGCTGAAGGGCGCCGGCACCCGCGAGGACCTGGCCCATGCCCAGCAGCAGCTTGTCGAAGCCGCTGCCCGCTACCGCGCCGCCCAGAAGCTCAAGGGCAAGCGCAAGTAACACGGTGCGTGCGGGGCTGCACCCTGCCCGCACCCGCGGGCGGGGCCACGCCGGACCGGCTGTTCCGGCCGGAGCATTTCGGGCTCAGGGCTCGGCAATCCAGCGGCCTTGCCGCCAGAGCGCGATGCTGTAGTCCGACCATTCGGCAGGCAATTGCGGCTGCAGCGTCAGCGTGGCGGCCAGCCGGCCTTTCCGCAGCCAGGAGCCGCCCGTTACGGCGCCGCTGATGCGCCCGTAGAGCACCTCGCCCGGTCCGCAGCGCACGGGCACCGTGCTATGCCCGCGCAATTTCCGGCTGCCGAGCTGCACCGTGTGCTCGCCGGGCGACAGGCTCACCGGGTGCAGTACCGGAACGCTGACTACCATCACCTCGCCCGTGGACAGACTCACGCGCTGTTCCAGCTGGCCGTCGGGGCACGGCGCACCGGCCGGGCAGGCCAGGCTCACGAAGCCCGGATTCACGGGTGCGCCGTCGGCGACCACCAACTGGTCCGGGCAGTCGGCTCCCTTTTCACAGGCGAGTACCAGCGTGCAGTCGCCCGACCCCCGCTGCCGGTCCAGATAAGCGGCCAGTTTCTGCCCGTCGGCCAGCAGCAGCGGCACGCCCTTCCACAGGGCATCGGTCGCCAACGTCGTGCCGTTCGCCCGCACCATCAGCCAGTTCTCCCCGGGACCGGCAAGCCACCCTTTTCCGCTCATCCTGCCCGAGGCCACCGCGCTGACGCGGTCGGCCTCGTCATAGGCGACGAGCACGAAGGACTGCCAGTCGGCGCTCACGACGCCGCCGTATACCGGGACGTACAACAGGAACACCAGTCCGGCTTCACGTTCGGTGTCGCTGGCCCGGTAAACCTCGACACCCCAGAAGGCGCTGCCCAGCCACGGCTCACCGAGCAGCGCGCGAACTTCCGCCCGCGTGGTTTCCCCCTGGCGGATGACGGCGGCCTGCCGGGACTGCTGCGCGAGGACTTCCGTATCGTCTACGGTGTGCTGAATGCCCCAGCAGCCCGAGAGAGCGGGCAGCAGCAGGGCAACCGGTGCCATGGCGCGCCACGGGGCCCGTGCCCCGTCGCGCGCGCTCACCCGCTGCTGCGGCTGCCGGCAGCCGCCCTGGACGCTCCGGCCACGAAAGGCACCGGCTCGTAGACCCAGTTGGCGGGATCGGCACGGCGTGAGGGCGAGGGTATGACACGCACTTCGCCGTTTCGTTCCATCCCGTCGAGCGCCACGCGGTCGATCTGCCAGCCCCTGCCGCAGAGCTCGCGCATGAACTGCCAGTAGGTCTGCATCAGCCGGTCTTCGCGGTCGATGTTGATGACGGGCCACCGGTTCACGTCCGGCGCCCGTCGTGGCCGGTGACCTTCGGCAATGGCCTTGTCCTGGTAGATGTTCTTCAGGTTACGGTCGAGGTGATCCTTGTCCTTGTCGGGATCCAGCATGAAGTTGCGGAAGGCGATGAAGAACAGGCGCGTGTTCTCCTCGTCAATGGGCGTGCCCATCGAGTAAAAGACATTGCAGAAGCTGGAGCCGGGCGTGCCGATGTCCACCTTGCCGTACAGGGTGAAGCCGGGCAGGTAGAAGCTGAGATGGGAGTTCACCGTGGTGCGCTCCTGGCGCAGCTGGGCCCAGCTTCCCCCGCGCGGGGGCGGGCGCGACACCAGGTGGGTGCGAAAGCCGTTATCGAGCCGCTCGACGCTGTGCTCGGAGGGGCGGCTCGGGTTCTCCTCGTTGAGGGGAATCCCGTGCACGATGTGCAGGTGCACCTGGTCCAGGTCCACCATCTTCATCCAGTGGACGTTGGCCTTCCAGGTGTCCGTGAAGGTTACCTTCCGCCAGGCGGGATCGTTGTCCTCGGGCATGTCGAACAGGGCGTGCGCTTCCCCGGGCCTGTCGCCCAGGAACACCCAGATCAGGCCGTGCCGCTCCTCGGTGGGGTAGCTGTCCACCCGCGCGGCCGCCGGTATATGCGCAGCGGGTTCCGCTGCAGAGGGGATGGCGGTGCAGTGCCCCTCCGCGTTGAAGCGCCAGCCGTGAAAGGGGCAGGACAGCGTGCCGTCGTCATGGCACCTGCCCTGGGCGAGGTTCGCTCCCCGGTGACAGCACACGTTGCTGAGGCACACGGCCTTGCCGCCCGAATCCCGGAACAGCACGAAATCCCGGCCCAGCATCGTCACTTTCACGGGCCGGTCCGTGACGTTTTCCGACCACTCGGCGACATACCAGACGTTGGCCAGCAGCATGTTCGGGCGCTCCTCGCAGGTGACTACTTCAGCAGTGGATGGTCTTTGGGCAGCTGGTGCGCGTACCACATCGCCAGGCGGTGGCGCAGCGCCTTCTCCGACACCTGCTCCTCGGGCAGCGGCGTGATCTTCCTGTCGTGGACCAGCAAACGGTAGACGTAGAGCAGCTTCTCGCTGGCAGAGTCCGTCTTCTCGAAGACGACAGCACCCCGGTCTTCGGCATACTTCATGGCGGCAGTGAAGCCCGCCTTGAAGAGTTCGTGCTCGTGCTTCAAAGGCTTCATGGCCGTGGCTCCTCTCCTGGACGTTGGGGGGAAAGGCTCGCCCGCAGCCGCTCCGGCAGCAGCCGGAGAAGGTGCAGGACGTTGTTGGTGGTCCAGTAGAGGACCATGCCGGCAGGAAAAGTATAGAGCAGCACGAAGAACAGGGCGGCCATGCCGTACAGCCGCAGGCGCTGTCCGCCCCGCAGCGCCGGTGCCAGTGACGGATCTTCCTGCAGCCGGGCTGCCAGCACGGTGAAGGCCGTCATCACGAACGGCAGGAGATTCAGGTGGCCGCCGAAGTACGGGATCGCACCGGGCAGTGCCGCGAGGCGGTCGGGCAGGGCCAGATCGCGGATCCACAGGAACGAGGCACCGGCCAGGCCGAAGTTCTCGCCCAGCATGTCGAATGCGGCGATGAAGATCGGGATCTGGATCAGGAAGCCCGCCAGGCTCTTCAGCGTGTAGAAGGGGCTGACGCCATGCTGCCGGTACACGGCCAGCGTGCGCTCGTGGGCCTCCTCGCCCCTGTAGCCGGCCTTGATGGCCGCCAGCTCGGGCTGAAGCCTGCTCTGGATGCGATTGACGTCGGCCTGCCACCGCTCCGCCACCCAGGTGAGCGGCCACATCAGCAGCTTGACCGACACGGACAGCAGGATGATGGCAAGCCCCCAGTTGCCAACCAGCCCCTGCCAGAACTGCAGTATGGTGAGCAGTCCGAAGGACAGTGCCCGAAGCCAGTTCCAGAGGCTGGCGAACAGGAGCCCGGTGAGTTCGGGCGCAACGGCATTGAGCGCGTCCCGTTCAACCGGGCCGGCATACACCCTGAAGTCGACGATGCGCCCGACCGGGGCGGGGTCACCGAGCCGCAGTCCGGGGCGCCCGGCCTCGCCCGTCACGGCCGCCACCGACAGCGGTGCATCGGGCTGCAGCAGCAGGGCCCAGAAGCGGCTGCGCACGCCCGCCCAGTCGCCGGCCCCGAGCGCCGCTGGCGGCGACTCCGCGTCCTGCCCGGTACCGGGTTCGGCCGGGCCGTCGGCCGTGACCACCACCGGCCGGGACTGGCTGTACCAGCCGCCCAGTCCCGGCAGGCGCTCCGGGACCAGGTCGTCGCCGCCGGTCAGGCGCAGGCCTGCACCCGCCGGGATCTGCAGGGACATGACGAGCCCCGTGCCATCGGGCGCCAGCCGGTAGCTGTGCACCAGTTGCACGCCCTGGAAAGCGTCGCGGGAGGTGAGCACCACGGACCGGCCGGCCGGGGTCTCGAGGCTGGAAGCCGTGTAAGCGAGTTCGGCAAGCCGGGCTTCCGCGACGGGGTCGTCCGGTACCGACCAGGCCAGCTGTCCGCCGCCCGGAGTGACCCGCAGGAACACCATCCGGTGGGTATCGCGGCCTTCGGTGCAGGCCGCGGCACAGGCCACCCAGCGCGCGGGCAGCCCCCCCGCCAGGTTGATGAGCACCTCCTGGCGGGCGTCGGTGAGGCGTGCGGCTCCCGCCTGCGCCCAAACCTCGCCCGCGTGCCCCAGCACGGCCGCGATGCAGAGCATCAGCGGCGCAAGGCGGGTGCTCCTCACCGGTAGAACCGCCGGATCTCGGTCAGGGCAGCGTCGATCACCGCCGCATCCAGGGGCCGGGATTTCACCGGCTGATAGTTGGTGTCGCGCTGTTCCATGAACCCGCCCGGGTGGGCGACGATGATGTTCTCGGGATCGATGATGGCATAGGACTGGTAGCTGCCGGCGATGATCCAGTCCCAGTCGCGTCCGGCGAAGAGGTTGCGTCCCATGCTGTAGTCGCCGGGCGGGCCCTGGCAACCGAGAACGTCCTGCAGGAGCGTGACGGGCAGGTCGTAGTGGGAGGTCCGGTGGGTATGGCGCGCCGTCGCCCGCCCGGGCCAGGCCATGGCGAGCGTCGCACGGATCTGGGCCGGGCCGTAGTTGCTGGCATGGCCGATGAGATCGCCGCCGGTCTCGCCGAACTCATAGCCGTGATCACTGAAGACGATCACGACGGTACTGTCGGCCAGTCCGCGCTCGCCGAGATCGGTCAATACCCTGCCCAGTTCGAGGTCAGACAGGGCCATGGCACCCCTATAGCGTCGCCACGAGGCCTGCAGCTCCGTGCCGGCACCCGCATAGCGGTCCTCCATCGGCAGTGGCGGATCCTCTCCGGTCAGCCGCTCTCCTCCCGACGGGTCGTAATACAGGAAGCCGAAGAAGGGCTTCGTCTCGTCACGCCGGCCGAGCCAGCCGAGCCACTCGTCGGTGACCGTCACGTTGCGTGCAACGGCCGTCAGGTCATTGCGCTTGCCGGGCAGCCCGGGAACGCCGGCGAAGACCGTCCGGTCGAGGTCCGCCGGGGTGCCAAAGCCCGGGGCCGCAAAGAGGCCCAGCTGATAGTGCCGGGCCTGCAGTTCAGTCAGCAGCACAGGCGGCTGCTGCACCCCGTAGAAGGCCGTGATGTAGGTGCTCGGCAGTCCATAGAACGCCGTGAAGATTCCCGCCCTCGAGGAATTACCGCCGCTGGAATGGCTGGCGAAGTCCTGGCCGCCGGCCCGGAAGGCGGCCAGCGTCGGCATCAGCGCAGGGTCTATGGCATCCGGACGCAGCCCGTCGATCAGCACCATGAGGACGTTCAGCGGGGCATCTGCCGGGGTGCACTGCAGGGGCGCGAGCGGGTACCTGAGCTGGCCGCCACCGTCGGCCCCGCCAGCCCGCGCAAGCAGCCGCTGCTGTTCGACGGCCGCCGGATCGACGAGCCCCAGGCGGGCGAGGCGTCGCCGCGCGTGAATGGGGAAATAGGCCGGCAGATAGCGGGTGAGCTGGGTCACCGACCTGTAACCGATGGCGTCCGCCCAGACATGGATGCCCTGTCCTGCGAGCCACACGGTCACCAGGCCGAGGCCCAGCATGACCCCATGCCGGCCGGGTGCGCCCGCCACCCACTGGCGGACGGTGCCCGCCAGCAGGGCCTCGAAGAACAGCGCAATGAGGCCGATGACGGCAATGAAGCCCCAGGTTGCCGGCTCGAAGATGGCGACGGTCAGCCGGGTCAGGTGATAACGATGCTGGGCGAAGACATTGGCGTCCAGCAGGAGCAGCGTCAGCAGCGTCGCACCCAGCAGCACGGCGGGCGCGACCACCAGCAGGCGCCGCGGCCAGAGCGCGGCGAGCAGCAGCACCGGCAGCACGATGAGCAGGCCGAGGCTGGCGTAATGGCCGACGAAGGCCAGCGCCGTGTAGACGATGCCGAGCGGGTCGCGGGGAAAATCGTAGTAGAAGAAGTAGCGCAGGCCGATCAGGGCCGCAAGCAGGGCGTTGGCCATGCCGAACCAGCCCGCCCAGCGCAGAAGCTCTGCCCGGGTCGGATGTACCCGCGTGGTGGGAGTTGTCATGAAGGGCTTCAATGCGACGGCACGGGATTATCCGGTCCCGGACGATCCCGGGGCAACCCGCTGCCTGCCCCGGGCCTGCCCGGGTCCACCGGCCGGAGCGCTGCGGTTAGAATGCCGGTATGCCAACCACGGTCATCATCCTGGCGGCGGGCCAGGGCAAGCGCATGCATTCGGGGCGCCCGAAGGTGCTGCACCCGCTGGCCGGCCGGGCCCTGCTCGCCCATGTGCTCGACGCGGCAGATGCGCTCAGGCCCCGGCAGATCCGCGTCGTGCACGGACACGGGGGCGCGGAGGTGCAGGCTGCCTTCCCGGACCGGAAAGTCGCCTGGTTTCATCAGGCCGAGCAGCGGGGAACCGGCCACGCCGTCAGGCAGGCGCTGCCCGGCGTTCCCGCCCGGGACGTGGCGCTGGTGCTCTACGGCGACGTCCCGCTGGTGCGCCCGGCCACGCTGAAGAAACTGGTGTCCCGCGCGGCCCGCGGCCGTGTGGCCGTCCTCACGGCCGAGCTCAACGACCCGCAGGGTTATGGCCGCATCCTCCGCCAGGCCCGCGGCGGCATTGCCGCCATTGTCGAGGAGAAGGACGCGAGCCGGGAGCAGCGGGCCATCCGGGAGGTCAATACCGGGCTGCTCGCCTGTCCCGCCGGCCTGCTCGGGGGCTGGATCAGCCGCCTCAGGCCCAATAATGCCCAGCGGGAGTACTACCTCACCGACATCGTCGCGCTGGCCGTCAGGGACGGGGTGCCGGTGACGGCCGTGCCGGCCGCCGATCCCGACGAGGTCTTCGGCGTCAATGACAAGGCCCAGCTGGCTGCCGCCGAATCGATCCTGCGCCGGCGGCTTGCCGGGGACCTCATGCGTGCCGGCGTCACGCTGGCCGACCCCGGGCGCCTCGACGTGCGCGGCGAACTGCGCTGCGGCCGGGACGTGTTCGTCGACATCGATGTGATCATCGAGGGGCGCGTCGTGCTCGGTGACGGCGTCCGCGTCGGCCCCTTCTCCGTGCTGCGCGACCTGCGGGTTGGCGCCGGCACGGTGATTCATCCCCACTGCGTGCTGGAACAGGGCTCGATCGGCGAGCGCTGCGAGATCGGGCCCTATGCCCGCATGCGTCCGGGCGTGGAGCTGGCCGAGGGGGCCAAGCTCGGCAACTTCGTCGAGGTGAAGAAGAGCGTCATCGGCCGGGGCAGCAAGGTGAACCACCTGAGCTACGTCGGGGACACCACCATTGGCGAGAAGGTGAACGTGGGCGCCGGCACCATCACCTGCAATTACGACGGCGCCAGCAAGCACCGGACCGTCATCGGTGACGGCGCCTTCATTGGCTCGGGGGTCGAGCTGGTGGCGCCGGTGGAGATCGGGGCCGGGGCCACCATCGGCGCGGGGTCCACCATCACCAAGCCAGCCCCCCCCGGAGCGCTCACCGTGGCCCGCGGCAGGCAGGTGACCGTCCCCGGCTGGCGGCGCCCGCTAAAGCGATCGTAATTCCGCGACCTGGATTACAGCCCGGTAATCCGCATTAAGGCTAAGCTGCCCCCCGCTACCGCCCCCTCCAAGCGATAATCTGAACCATGTGCGGAATCGTCGGCGCCATTGCTGAAAGGAACGTCGTCCCCATCCTGATGGAGGGGCTGCGGCGGCTGGAATACCGGGGCTACGACTCGGCGGGCCTGGCGGTACTGAGCGACGGCCACCTCCGCCGGCAACGGCGCAGGGGCAAGGTGGCAGAGCTGCAGTCGGCGCTGGACGCCGAGCCGCTCAATTCCAGCATCGGCATTGCCCACACCCGCTGGGCGACGCACGGCGCGCCCAGTGAGAGCAATGCGCATCCCCATGTGTCACACGATGGCCTGGCCATCGTCCACAACGGCATCATCGAGAATCACGAGCAGCTGCGCGAGGAACTCAAGTCCCAGGGCTATGTCTTTACCTCCGACACCGACACGGAGTGCATCGCCCACCGCATCCACTTTCATCGCAAGACCCGGCCCACGCTCTTCGAGGCCGTGCGGGCCACGGTTGCAGAACTGGAGGGCGCCTACGCGCTGGTGGTGATGTGCGAGGACAACCCGGGCCAGCTCATCCTGGCCCGCTGCGGCTGTCCCGTGGTGGTCGGCATCGGCGACGGCGAGAACTTCGTAGCCTCGGACGTTTCTGCCCTGCTTCCCGTCACCCGCCGCTTCATCTTCCTCGAGGAGGGTGATGTGGCCGAAGTCCACCGCAGCCACGTGCGGGTGGTGGACAAGACGGGCGCCGTGACGCACCGGCCGGTCAGGGAGAGCGAACTGTCGGCCGATGCGGCTGAAAAGGGCCTCTATCCGCACTACATGCTCAAGGAAATCCATGAGCAGCCCCTGGCGGTAGCGCAGACCCTGGAAGAGCGCGTTGCCAACGGCCGCCTGCTGGAGGCGGCCTTCGGGCCTGCCGCCACAGAGGTGTTCCGGCGCACCGAAGCCGTGCACATCGTGGCCTGCGGCACCAGCTTCCATGCCGGTTCGGTGGCCCGCTACCTGATCGAGCAGGTCTGCCGCCTGCCCTGTCACGTGGATATCGCCAGCGAATACCGGTACCGCCATCCGGTGGTGCCGAAGAACACGCTGTTCGTCACCATTTCCCAGTCCGGCGAGACCGCCGACACCCTCGCCGCGCTGCGCCTCGCGAAGGAGGCCGGCTACCTGTCGTCGCTTGCCATCTGCAACGTACCCGAGAGCTCACTGGTGCGCGAGTCGGAGCTCGTGATGCTGACGCGGGCCGGTCCCGAGATTGGCGTGGCTTCCACCAAGGCCTTCACGACCCAGATTGCCGCACTCACCATGCTGGTGATCGCGCTGGCCAGGCACCGCAGCGCCGATGCGGAGCGGGAGCGGGGCCTCGTCACCCGGCTGATCGAGATTCCCGGCCTCATCGAGAAGACCCTGGTCCTCGATCCGGCCATGAAGAAGCTCGCGGAGCGCTTCGCCGACAAGCAGCACGCGTTGTTCCTGGGCCGGGGCATCCTGCACCCCATCGCCATGGAAGGCGCACTGAAGCTCAAGGAGATTTCCTACATCCACGCCGAGGCCTATCCGGCCGGGGAACTCAAGCACGGGCCCCTTGCGCTCGTGGACGCCAGCATGCCCGTGATCACCGTCGCGCCCAACAACGACCTGCTGGAAAAGCTCAAGTCCAACCTGATGGAGGTCCGGGCGCGGGGCGGCGAGCTCTTCGTTTTCGCCGACCCGGATTCGGGCTTCGAGTCGAGCGATGGCGTCACGGTGATCCAGATGCCGAAGCACGTGACCTACCTGCAGGCGCCGGCGGTGTACACGATCCCCCTCCAATTGCTGGCCTACCACGTTGCCATCCTGCGCGGCACCGACGTGGACCAGCCCCGCAACCTGGCCAAGTCCGTCACCGTCGAATAGTGCGGATTCGCTGGCAGACTGCCCTTCAGGCGAGAAGGGCTGATGCCTGCAGTGGGGCGTCGGCCGGTGAATCCGGTTCCACTACGCCGGAGTACCGGCGTGTGGGTCTGAACCGGACACACCGTCCGCCGCGGCCAACGATGGCGGGACCTTCCCTTCCGGAAACCCGCAGTAAGGTGAGCGGAGCACGGGCGTTCCTCTTGAAGCGATAAAGCGCGGTACTGCCAGTGCCCTGAACGGCGACACCGGTCCTCCCCGGCTGTTAACATTCGATCCATCGGTTTTTCAGCTTGCGGCACGAAGCCGGGAGACGGGGTGAACGGACGATCGGGGAGCACACAGCAGATCGCGGGTTTGCTCGTCCCTGTCCGGTTACCGCTTCTTGCCTGCCTGCCAGTATTCCTGCTCGCGGCCTGCGGCGGTGGTGGGGGCGGCGGCAACCCCGCGGGACCGGCCGCGCCGGTCATCAGCCTCACTGCCGCACCCACGCCCGTTGCGGCGGGCAGCAATGCGACGCTCCGCTGGACGGCCTCGCGCTCGACCGGGTGTGAGGCGGCGGGCGGCTGGACGGGCACGCGGCCGGTGTCCGGCACCGAGGTGGTCGGGCCGGTTCGCAGCGATACCCGCTTTGAACTGACCTGCACCGGCGCGGGGGGCTCGCGCACGGCCAGCCTCCTGCTCCCGGTCAGCGCCCCGGCCAGCGGAATCAGCGGGCGCCTGCTCCTCGGCAGCACGACGCAGGTGGACGGGGATACCAATGACCCGGACAGCATCCGCATCCCCAACAACAGCCGGGCCGAGGCGCAGCTGCTCCCCAATCCCGTGATCGTGGGGGGCTATGTGGCGCTGCCCGGCCGCGGTCCTGACGGGGCGCTGCAGCCGGCCGGCGATCCGGTGGACTACTACCGGGTGTCCTTCACCAGCAGCCAGACCATAGAGCTCGTCATCGCCACCGATGATCCGCTGGCGGACGACCTCGATCTCTTCCTGGAGGACGAGAACGGCACCCTGATAGACGCTTCACTCAGCACGGGCCGGGTGGAGCGCATCAGCGTCCCGGCGCCGGGCACCTACTACGTGGCCGTGGAAGCCTACTCCTTCGCATCGCGCGGTGCGGCCGCTTACCGGCTCAGCATCGGCAAGAACCTGCCCAACGTTGCCGGCAATGAGCCGGGGCTGCGGCTCAGTGACGCCTTCGTGCCGGGCGAGATGCTGGTCCGCCTGAAGGACGGCGCGCCGGCCGGCCCTGGAGCCCGGGTGGGCACCCTCGGGGCGGGCGATGCCCTCGAGCTCGGCCAACGCCATGGCCTGACCCGGCTCGCGGGCGCGGCCAGCCGGGAGCTGCTGTACCGTCTGGGCGACGGGACAGGGTCTGCGGCGTCGGGCCGCGCGTCGATACGCGCCTTGTCGCCCGCGGACCCGGCAGCGAAGGCTCGCCGATTCCGCTCGGCAGAGCAGCGACGGAAGTTCGACACCCTGCTGGCGCTGAAAGCCGTGCGGCAGGACGCCGTCGTGCGCTGGGCCGAGCCGAACCGGGTGCTGAAGGCCACACTGCTGCCCAATGACCCGCGCTATCCCCAGCAGCGCTGGCACTATGAGCGCCTCCAGTTGCCCGCAGCCTGGGATATCACCCGGGGCGATCCCGGGGTGATCGTGGCCGTGCTCGACACCGGTGTCCGGATGAGCCATCCCGACCTGCTGCCGAACCTCATCCCGGGCAAGGACTTTGTACGCGGTGACAACGCCGGCGACGGCGACGGCATTGACGACAGTCCCGATGATCCCGGGGTCTCGGGTCCCGGCGGTTCACTGACCTTCCACGGCACGCACGTGGCCGGCACGGTGTCTGCCGCCGGCAACAACGGCACCGGGGGCGCGGGTGTCTCCTGGAATACCCGCATCATGCCGGTGCGGGTGCTCGGCAATGACGGGTCGGGCACCCTCGCGGACATCCTCCAGGGCATCCGCTGGGCCGCCGGCCTGCCCAATGACGCAGGCCAGTCGCCCGCCACGCCCGCCCACATCATCAATCTCAGCCTGGGCGCGTTGCGCTCCTGCAGTGCTGCAGAAAGCGAGGTCATCAGCGCCGCCCGCGCTGCCGGGGTGATCGTCGTGGCGTCGGCCGGCAATGACGGCACCAACCTGCCGGCTGCGCCTGCCGCCTGCCCGGGCGTGGTCAGCGTGGCGGCGATCAATTCGGCAGGCAGCCGCGCCTTCTACTCCAACTTCGGTGCCTGGGTGCGGGTCGCTGCGCCCGGGGGTGACGGCACTGACCGGGACGGTGACGGCCTCCCGGATGCCATCCTGAGCACCCATGCCGCGGCACAGGGCGGCGGCAATATCGTCAACACCTACGACTACCTGATCGGCACCTCGATGGCGGCGCCCCATGTGGCGGGCGTTTTTGCACTCATGAAGGCGCTCAATCCCTCGCTCACGCCAGCCCAGCTCGACGATCTGCTCGCCGCGGGCCTCCTCACCCAGGACATCGGGCCGCCGGGCCCCGATGAGCTGGGCGTGGGGCTGATCGACGCCTTCCGGGCCGTGCAGGCAGACACCTCCACACCGCCGCCACCGGTGCCGGTGCTGAGCGTGGTGCCCCGCGCCCTGAACTTCGGTGACGTGGGGACCGAGGCCGAGGTGCTGGTCAGCAACGTGGGCAGCGGCGCGATCACCATCACCCAGCTTTTCAAGCTGTCGTCGTGGCTGTCGGTGGCGCCCCTGCAGGTCGGCCCCACCGGGCTCGGTACCTACCGCCTGCAGATCAGCCGGGTCGGGCTCAGCCCGGGCACCTACAGCGGCTTCGTCGACTTCGTCTCCACGGCGGGCACCGAGCGCCTCCAGGTGCTGATGCAGGTCGTCAGCAGTCCGGTGGTGCCACGCGGTGGTCGCCAGTACGTGCTGCTGGTGGATCCCGCTACGGATGAGGTCGTGCGACAGCAGGCTCTCGACGTCGTGGGCCCTGCCACGACCTATGCCCTGAGCAGCGTACCGCCCGGCAGCTATGTGCTGGTCGTGGGCAGTGACCTGAACAACAACGGGGTCATCTGCGATGACGGCGAGGCCTGCGGTGCCTACCCGGTCTACGCGGAGCCCGGCACGGTGCGGCCCGGTACCGCAGACCTGGATTTCGAGACGGCCTTCCGCACCTACGGTGCGCTGAGCGGGGCGTCCGCCGGCAGCCCCGCGGCGAAGCGCGCCTACCCCGTGCGGCCGGACTGAATCCCGGCCGGTTGGCGGGCAGGCCCGGTCAGCCTGTCCCGAGCCCGGCGGCGTGATGCCGGAGGTGATCCTCCATAAACGTGCTGATGAACCAGTAGCCGTGCCCGTAGCCGGCGTGCCGGCGTAGCGTCAGCGGATAGCCCTGTCGGGCGCAGGCGGCCTCGAAGCGCCCGGGCATCAGCTGAGTCGCGAGGAATTCGTCATCCAGCCCCTGGTCGATCAGGATCGGCGGCCGCCTCGCCGCAGAGGGAAGGTCTTCCATCACTGCCGTTGCGTCCCAGGCCCGCCAGCGCGTCCGGTCCGGCCCCAGATAGCGGGACAGCGCCTTCAGCCCCCAGGGGCAGTCCATGGGCGCCGCGATGGGCGCCAGCGCCGACAGGCTGCGAAAGCGCTCCGGATGCCTGAGCCCGATCGTGAGCGCCCCATGACCTCCCATCGAGTGGCCGGTCAGGCCCATGCGCTCACCGTCCACGGGAAAGGCGGCAGTCACCAGTTCCGGCAGCTCCGCGGCCACGTACGAGTACATCCGGAAATGGGCCGACCACGGCGCCTCGGTGGCATCCAGGTAGAAGCCCGCGCCCAGCCCGAAGTCCCAGCTCTCGTCCTGGCCCGGCAGCGCAATCCCCCGGGGGCTGGTATCCGGCGAGAGCAGCGCGAGCCCGAGCGCGGCCGCGATCCGCTGTGCGCCCGCCTTGACCGGGAAGGTCTCCTCGTTGCAGGTCAGGCCGGCGAGGTAGATCACAAGCGGCACCCGCCCGGTCTCCGCACGGGGCGGCAGGTAAAGCCCGAACCGCATGTCGCAGGCCGTGGTTGCGGACCGGTGCCGGTAGAACGCCTGCCAGCCGTCGAAACAGCGGTAGCGGTTGAGGAGCGTGAGGTCGGCGGTGGCGGGCATGGTGGCGCCTATTGAAACACCGGGGGACGTGGCGCGACAGGTGTCTGCCGCCTCAGCGCCAGGCCGGGGCCGGGAGACAGGGCGGCGGTGGGGCGTCGGCCGGTGAATCCGGGCTGCTGGCGTGAAACGGGCGGTGCTGCGCGGAGCACCGGCAGTCCCGATGCAGGGTAACCCCCGAACGTCGTCAGCGCATCGTCACGAGTTCTTCCGCCGCCGTCGGGTGTATCGCCACCGTGTCGTCGAAGTCCTTCTTGGTCGCCCCCATCCGCATCGCCACCGCGAAGCCCTGCAGCATCTCGTCGGCACCCGGACCGAGGATATGGCAGCCGACCACGCGCTCCCCGGGGCCGGCGGTCACGAGCTTCATGCGGGTTTTCGGCTTGTGCGCCGTCATGCTGTGGTACAGGGGCACGAAGGCGGTGCGGTAGACCTTCACCTCGTCGCCGTACTGCGTGCGTGCGTCCGCCTCGCTGAGGCCGCAGGTGCCGATCGGGGGATGACTGAAGATCACGGTGGGAATGTTCCGGTAATCCAGGTGCCGGCCGGGCATGCCGCCGAAAACCCGGTCGGCGGTGCGCCTGCCGGCCGCGACGGCGACCGGCGTGAGCGCCGCGCGCCCGGTGACGTCGCCGACAGCGTAGATGTGCGGCACGTTCGTCACCTGATAGTCGTCGGTGGGAATGAAGCCGAGCGGGTCGGTGTGCAGGCCGGCCGCGGCAAGGTTCAGGTCCTCCGTATTGGGCGTACGACCGATCGCCCAGATCAGCGTGTCGAAGGGCCCGTGCTGCTGGCCGTCGGTCGTGCCCAGCATCAGCCCGGCATCCGCCCTGGCAAGCGCTGCGGGCGTCGCGCGGGGGACCGTTCGAATGCCCTGGTCCGCCAGCGCCGCCAGCAGTCCCGCCTGCAGGTCCGTATCGAAGCTGCGCAGCACGCTGTCGTGCCGGACAAGAAGCGAGACTTCCGATCCCAGGGCGCGCAGCGCACCGGCAAACTCGACGGCGATGTAGCCGGAACCCACGACGGCCACGCGGGCAGGACGCTCGGGGAGGGCAAAGAAGTCATCCGACACGATCCCGAGTTCCGCGCCCGGTATGGGCGGCCGCGCGGGGCGCCCGCCGGTCGCGACGAGGATGTGCCGACCCCGGAACTCGCGGCCGGCGGCGGCGACGGTGTGCGGGTCGATGAAGCGGGCGCGGTCCGTTACCCGTTCGATGCCCTTCTGTTCCAGGTTCCGGGCGTAGAGGTCGTTCAGGCGCCGGATGTAGGCCTGGCGCTTCGCCACGAAGCCCGCCCAGTCGTGGCCGCGCACCGCCACGTCGAAGCCGTAACCGCGGGCGTCGTCCATGGCATGCGCCAGGCTGGCGGCATTGAAGGTGATCTTCTTGGGCACGCAGCCCACGTTGACGCAGGTGCCGCCGAGCGGTGCGGGCTCGATCAGGGCAACCCGGGCGCCGTACTCCGCGGCACGCTGTGCGGCCGCGAGGCCTCCGCTGCCGCCACCGATGGTGATGAGGTCGAACTGCTCGGTCATGCTGCCGTGCCTGCTGCAGAAGAGGGCACGGAGTGTAACAAGGTGGCCTGCGTCGCTAGCGCCGCTGCCACCACTCCCGCAGCCAGTCCTCGAGGGTCGTCAGCGGCAGGGGACTGACCAGCTGCTGGCAGCGCTGCCTGTCGTCCAGGGTCATGGCGAACAGGTTGCCGGCGCGCAGGTTGGCATTGACCTGGCTGGGATAGCGGAAGGCCGGCTTCAGGCGGACGACCACCTGGTCGAACACCGCGTTCTCGAGCCAGCTTGCCTGGCGGTAGCGGGGATTGAAGGCGGGCCTCAGGCGATGCGCCCGTGCCGCGATCTCCTGCGGGGTAACCACCTCGGAGACGCCGTTGACCGCCTGCCCGAGAAAGCCCGCCCGGTCGGCAAAGAGGGCCGCGACCAGCTTGCCCAGATCCTCTTCGGCGACGAAGGAAAGGCGCGTCTCCGGGGGATAGGGATAGACCAGCCGGTTTGGCCACTGCAGCCCGAACTTGAGCTGGCGCATGTAAGCCGGCTGGCGGAGCCACGTCCAGGGGAGACCCGCCTCCTTGATCATCTCCTCCAGCTGCCATTTGGTGCGAAAGTGGATCGGGCTCGGCAGCCCCCGGTCCTCGGGGTGCGTCTCGAAGCGCGTCATGGTCTGGAAGACGAAGTGCTGCAGACCGTCGCAGGCCCTGGCGGCGGCGATCAGGGCCCGGCCCTGGGCCATCTCCGCGGGATTGTCCGCCCGGTACTGGCGGGCGTAGATGTCATACACCGTCGTGCCATAGATGCCGCTTGCGCCGCTGAATGCCCGCCGCAGGGCCGGCTCATCGTCGGTTGCCGCCTGCACCACCTCGCAGCGGCGGCCCCCGACGTTCAGCTGACGCAGGCGGTCCGCAAGCGGGCTGTCCGGCCGGCGTACCGTCGCGCGCACCCGGAAGCGGCCGCTCTCCAGCAGGTAATACACCGCCCAGTAGCCTTCCCCGGCGGTGCCATTGGTGACGACGATCAGGGGCTCGGACATGGCTCGCGATGTTAGGTCAGGCAGCCGCCACCGCCATCAGTGGATCCCGCATTAAGCGCAATCAGTCACAGTCCTGGCCGGCCAGTGGATTCTATAGTTTGCCGCATCGTGACCCACTCCACGGGACCCGACCATGGCTGCAACCCCTGATCTGGCACTGGCCGGCGACATGTCGCGGGGACAAGAGCCGGCGCCGGTGCCCTGCGCCAATCCCACCCTCACGACCGGCAGCGGCTTCAAGCTGGATGCCGGCGAGGTCGTGAAGTGCCTCGCCAGGGACCTGAACACGGACAGGATCGACTTGCCGGGCTTTCCCGACGTCGTGGCCCGCATCCACCGGGCGCTGGCCGATGACCGAACCTCGGCCCGCGACCTCGTCAGGCTGGTGGCCAGCGAGCCGGTGCTGGCGGCGAAGCTGCTGCAGATCGCCAACTCGGCGGCCTTCAACAAGTCAGGCCATGAAGTGAGCGACCTGAAGGGCGCCATCAACGCGCTGGGCTTCAACCTGATTCGCGGCCAGGCGAATACCTTTGCCCTGCGCCAGATGGAGCAGCAGCAGTGGCTGCGCCCCATCCGGCCGGTGCTCGCCGATATCTGGAGGACCAGCAACGGCGTGGCCGCCGCGTGCTTCGCGGTTGCGAAGCGGGTGCCGGGCGTGCTGCCCGACGAGGCATTGACTGCCGGGCTCTTCCACCTGATCGGCAAGCTCTATCTCTTTGCCAAGGCACGCCAGGCCAGCCTCAACCCGGCGGAGATTGCCGACTGGGAAAAGGCCCTGAACGACTGGCACACCAGCATTGCCCGGACGCTGATGGACCACTGGAGGATTCCGTCCCGGGTGACCGAGGCGGTCGAGAACCAGAACGCCATCTTCGACGCCGACAACAAGGATCTCGCCCCCCTGACCCGCATCCTGTGCGGCGCCAAGCTGCACTACCGGCTGCGCAAGCCCGACGCCCCGCCCGAACCGGACGCGGAGGCGGCGCTCGCGCGGCTGCGGATCAACGGCCAGCCCTTCGAGGCGCTGTACGAGGCGGCCCACGCCGACCTCGAGGCGCTGCGCACCACCCTCGACTGACGTCCCGCCCCTGCCTGGTCGGCGGCCCGGCCCGCACCGTGCGCAGCTACTGAGTGGGGGCGGGTCTGTCCTGCCGCGGCGTGACCGTGGCGTTGTCGCCGCTCGTGATCACCGTACCGGGCTCGATGGCGCCGGTGGCCAGCCCTTTCACGTAGTCGACCGTGGCCACGTGGCAGTAGGCCTGCCCCTGCAGCTGCCAGGGCAGGAAGCGGGTGATCCAGCTGTCGTAGTTCTGGAAGAGTCCCGGCGAATTCAGGTGTACCGCGCCATCGGCGCCCACGTAGCTCAGCTCGAAATCGCCCAGATAGGCCTGGCCGGTGGTGTAGGGCTCGTTGTTGTCCACGACGAAGGCGGCAGCCCGCGCCGCCGCGTCCGGCAGGCCGGCCGCCGTGAGCTCACCCACGGCCTGGGCCTGCACCCGGCGGGCCAGGTCGGGACAGAAATACTGCGTGCCGGCCGCCTCCGGGCCGAAGACGGCGCGCAGATGCGCCGCGGTCTTCGTCTTGCACGACACGACGATGGGCAGCGGGCCTGCGTAGGTCACGACCTGGTAGATCAGGTGGGGGTCGGCCGATGACTTGGAATGCCGGTAGGCCGGCGTGTCCGTGAATATCGTGTTGCTGCCGGTGAGGGTCGTGCTGGCCAGGATCTGCTGGGCGGCCTCGCAGTACCCGGGGGACTCGGGCGCCGGCAGCGTGATGCCCGAGGTGTCTTCGGCCTTTGCGGTGCGGGGTTCGATCGGGCCCACCGCCTGGCCGGGCGGGCGCTCCCGGCAACCCCCCAGCAGCAGGACTGATGCCAGGATGAGGCCAATGACGGGACGCCGCTTCATCATGCCAGTGCTTTCAGGATCATGCCTGCCGGGACGGCCGGAGCAGTCTACTGGCTCGCCAGCGAGGCGGCGACCTTCCCTGTGGGCTGACCGGCTGGGGGAAACCGGAATAGGGAGTCACAGGGACTTTTCCGCTAGCATTCCGGGATGAACGCCAACCCCGTCGCTGCCGCCAATCCCCTTCTCGCCGCCGAGGGCCTGCCCGCCTTCCACGCCATCCGGCCGGAGCACGTTGAACCCGCCGTGCTCCATACGCTGGCGGCCAACCGGGCCGCCCTGGAGCAACTGCTGGACGAGGCGGAGCGGTTGGAGCCGGCCTTCGATGCCGCGGTGCTGCCTCTGGAGCGGCTGGCGGATCGCCTGCACCGGGTGTGGGCGCCGGTGCGGCACCTGCAGGCGGTGGTCAATACCCCCGAGCTGCGGGCCGCCTACAACGCCTGCCTGCCCGCCATTTCCCGCTACGAGACCGAGGTTGGCCACAACCAGCGGCTGTACGAGCTGTACCGGCGCCTCAGCGAGCGCACCGGTCTCGTTGCGGGCGAGGGCGGCGCGCGGCTTCTGGAGCACGCGCTCCGCGACTTCCGCCTGGCCGGGGTGCACCTGCCGCCGCCTGAGAAGGCACGCTTCAAGGCCATCATGGAAGAACTGACGACGGCGGAGGCTGCCTTCGAGCAGAACGTGCTCGACTCGGCTGCCGCCTGGTCCCTGCATGTCGCCGATGCGGGCCGGGTGTCCGGAATCCCCGACACGGCGCTTGCGCCCGCGGCGGCCCGCGCGGCCGCGGCGGGCCAGGAGGGCTGGCTGTTTCACCTGGACCAGCCGACCTACGTGGCCGTCGTTACCCACGCGGACGACCGCGAACTGCGCCAGGCGGCCTACCGGGGCTGGGCCACACGGGCCTCCGACCAGGCCGACTACTCGCCCGGCCACGACAACAGCGAGCTGATCGAGCGGATCCTGGCGCTGCGCCATGAGGCAGCCGGGCTGATCGGCTACCCGGACTACGCCGCCTATTCCCTGGCAACGAAGATGGCGAAGTCGGTCGAGGAGGTCCGCGCCTTCCTGCTGGAGCTGGTCAGCCACTCCCGGGAAGCGGCGAGGCAGGAGCTGGCGGAGCTCGAGGCCTTTGCCGGCCAGATGCTGGCGCCCTGGGATATCGCCTACTACTCGGAAAAACTGCGCCACCGGCGTTACGCCATCTCGGACGAGGAACTGCGGCCATTCTTCCCGCTGCCGGCGGTGCTGGGGGGCCTGTTTGCGGTCGTGGAGCGGCTCTACGGGGTGCGCATCGAGCATGTGCCGGGCCTGCCGGCCTGGGAGCCCCACGTGCAGTACTACCGGCTGCTGGATGCGGGCGGTGCCGAGATCGGCAGCTTCTATACCGACTTCTATGCCCGCGCCACCAAGCGCTCGGGGGCCTGGATGGACCAGTGCCTGAACCGGCTGCGCGAACGCGACCGGCTGCAGGTGCCCGTGGCCCACCTCGTGTGCAACTTCGCCCCACCGACGGCCGACGCGCCGGCACTGCTCACCCACGATGAGATGGTTACCGTCTTCCACGAGATGGGCCACGTGCTGCACCATCTTCTGACGCGCATCGACTACCCCAGCGTGGGCGGCATCAACGGCGTGCCCTGGGACGCGGTGGAGCTGCCCAGCCAGTTCATGGAAACCTTCGCCTGGGAGCCTGCGGTAGTGGCGATGTGCTCGGGGCACTACCGGACCGGCGAGCCGCTGCCCGCAAGCATCCTGCAGGGCCTGCGGAAGTCGCGCAATTTCCAGTCGGCGCTGCAGATGGTGCGGCAGCTGGAGTTTGCCCTCTTCGACCTGCGCATCCACGCCGAGTACGAGCCCGACGCCGGCAGCCGGGTGATGGCGATCCTGGCGGAAGTCCGCGATGCGGTGGCCGTGATCCGGGCACCGGCGTGGAACCGCTTTGCCCATGCCTTCACGCATATCTTCGGCGGCGGTTACGCGGCCGGCTACTACAGCTACAAGTGGGCCGAGGTGCTGGCGGCGGATGCCTTCGCCGCCTTCGCGGAGGGCGGCCTGTTCAACCCGGAGCTCGCCCGCCGCTTTCGCGAGGCGGTGCTGGAAATCGGCGGCTCGCGGGACATCGGCGAGGCGTTCGTGGCCTTTCGCGGCCGGCCAGCGCACGTGGATGCGCTGCTGCGGCAGTCGGGCATCCGGAGCTGAAGAGCGTGGGCCGGCGCACGGTTCTGGCCGCCCTGCTGGGGTGCCTGCTGCTGTCGCCAGCAGCAGGGGCCGCCGGGCCGGACGCAGCACCTGCCGGCAGTGACGGTGTGCTGGTTTTCGGCGGTACCGGCCAGCTGGGCGCGGCGGTGGTCCGGGAGCTGGTGGCGGCGGGCCATACCGTGGCGGTGTTTGCCCGACCGACTTCCGATCGCCGGCGGCTCGAGGGCCTGGACGTCAGTTACCTGACCGGCGATCTGCTTGATGCCGGCCAGGTCACGGCAGCCTTTCGCGACCGCCATTTCCATACGGTGGTGGAGGCCTCGGCCCGCGGGACGGCGGGCGATGACTTCTATCCCGCAGCGATGGCAAACATCATCGCCGGCGCCCGGGCGGGCGGCGTCCGGCGCATCATCCTGCACGGCTCCGTCGGTGCCGGTGACAACATCCGGCAGTTTCCCCAGGCGAACTTCGGCCGCATGCGGGACACCCTGGCGGCGAAGGGCCGCGCCGAGCAGCTGCTGATCGCGAGCGGCATCGACTACACGATCATCCGCAACGGCATCCTGCTGTCCGCCGACCTGCCGGCTACCGGCACGGCGACGCTCAGCAGTGACCAGCGCCTGATGCGCCAGATCCGGCGGGCCGATCTGGCCAGGCTCACGGTGCTCTGCGTCGGCAATCCGGACTACGTCAACGGCATCTGGCACGCCGTGGATCCCTCCCTGGAGGTGCCGGAACGCTACCGCTGATGGCCCCGCCTTCGACATAAGAACGCACGGACGGCCTGCGGCGACCGCTGATCCCCCCTGATGTGGACCCCGTCACGGTCCGGCCCTCCCCTGCCTGCCACGATCCTGAAGCCGGCGGGCACCGGTACACCACGCGACAGCACGCCGGCCGGGCCTGCGAGGCCCGGGGCCGCACTTCCGGGACCACCACCGAGAGGGCAAGGGGATGGGCATTTTCATTCTGCCGATGGGAAAGCGGGCCGTCGCGCCGTTGCGGGCCGTCCGCCTGCGCACGGCGGCGCTCGGTCTCGGGTTGCTGATGCTCGTCACGCTCGCCGGCGGGCTCGCACTCGGCTACCAGTTCGGGCAGCAGCGGCCGGCAGTCGTGGCCGACAGCGCGTCGCCCGGCGGTCATCCCGGTGATGACGGCCTGCGCCCCGACCGGCCCGCCGGCCGGGCGCTCACCGACCGCGTCGGCGCCCTGAACGGGCGGCTCATCCGTCTCGAGAGCGAGGCCCTGACACTTGCAAAGCGCGTCGGTGTACTGCCGCATCCGGCCACGCCGGCAGAAACACCAGTGCCCGGGCAGCCGGGGCCGGCAGCAACCGCACTGCCCGAGCCGGCCGGCGGACCCTTCGTTCCCCTGGCCAGTGCCGGCGATCTGCTGAGCCTGCTGCTGCGCCTGGAACAGGACCTCGACAGGATTGATGCCACCATCGCGCGGATTGCCGAGGGCGCTTCAGTCCGCGGTCTCGAGCGCATGGCCTTCCCGAGTCTGCTGCCGGTTACCGGCCGGCGCATCAGCTCGGGTTTCGGCAAGCGCCGGGATCCCTTCACCGAGCGCTGGGCCCGCCACACCGGCATCGACATCCCGGCGCCCCGGGGCACGCCCATCGTGGCCAGTGCCGGTGGGCGGGTGCGCTTTGCCGGCTACCGGGCTGCCTACGGCAACACGGTGGAGATCGACCACGGCAACGGACTGGCCACCCGTTATGCCCACGCCTCCCGGCTGAATGTACGACGGGGCGACCTGGTGTTGCCCGGGCAGGCGATCGCTGCCGTGGGCTCCACGGGACGTTCCACCGGCGCCCACCTCCACTTTGAAGTGCTGCGCAACGGTGTGGCCGTGGAGCCGCGCACCTACCTCGGCCGCGGTGAACTCTGAGGCGCCCTGATCCGTGGCCCGTTTCAGTGCCGGCAGTACCCAGCGCCTCACCCGCGAGAGCATCCAGCTGAGTTCGGGCTGGCGGCTGCGCGACCCGGCCATCGTGCTGGCGGTGGTGGTTTTCCTGCTCATTGTGGGCGCGGCGGGGCTCGACCTTCTGCGCGGGCAATGGGCTGCGCCGGCGGCGCTCGCCGCCCTTGAGGACGAAAACGCTGCCGTGCGCGGCGAGCTCGAGGCGGCGAGGGTGGAGCTGCAGGTTGAGCGGGCCACCCACGCGGAGCTGCAAAGGCACGTCGTGGAGCTGCAGGAGCAGGTGGGTGAGCTGAACCAGCAGCTGGAGTTTCTGGGTTCCCGGACCGCCCAGGCGGCCGGTAAGCGTTAGCGCGATCGCAAGGCAGGAGTCCCGGCACCATGTTTGGCAGGAAGAAAGCCCCCCGCAGCATCGAGATCACCCGGCTGTCGAGCCTGGTTGCCGAACAGATGAGCATCACCGGCGACGTGAGCTTTTCCGGCGGCTTGCGGGTGGACGGCCGGGTACACGGCAAGGTGATGAGCGAGGACGGCGACACAGGCCTGCTCGTGCTCAGCGACAAGGGCACCATCAGGGGCGGCGTAAAGGTTCGCGATGCGGTGATCAACGGCACCATCGAGGGGGACCTCGAGGTCAGCCACTTTCTGGAGCTGCAGGCCAACGCCCGCGTGACCGGCAACATCAGCTACCGGCAGCTGCAGCTGGAATGTGGTGCCACCGTCGACGGCAAGCTGCTGCGCCTGGACGGGGAGGGGACCGCGGTCGCCCGGGAAGGCGGTGCCGCGCTGCCGGAGACCCGGGCGTCTGCCGGGCCTGCCCTGGGCGCCCTCAGCCTCGAACAAGGCCAGTAGATAAGTATTCGCCTTTATTGGCGTCTTGAGTTCAAATATGTGCTTCGATCGCCTAAAAAGGCGACTTGTGTAGCATTCAAAGAGTCTGTATAAATCGTCACTGATGGTGATTTACTAGGCGCTATAGCGCTTAAATCGTATCAAGTGGCGAGATATGCAGCTCACAGGCCCAACAAGCGATGAGACCGTTCTCGCCGAGCTGGGCCGTCGCCTGGCCCGCTACCGGCTGGACCGCAATCTGAGCCAGGCTGAACTCGCCCGGTCGGCGGGCGTCTCCAAGCGCACCGTCGAGCGCCTGGAGTCCGGTGCGTCCAGCCAGCTCGGCAATTTCCTGCGCGTCTGTCGCGCTCTCGATCTCCTGCCGCGGCTGGATGCCCTGCTGCCGCCACCGCTTCCCAGCCCCATGGAGCAGCTCCGACTTGGCGGCCGCCAGCGCCGGCGCGCCTCCGCCAGCCGCGGGGCCGATGCGGCGCCGGAGCCGGGTCCGGGCAGCTGGCGCTGGGGCGAAGGGGGGTGACCACCCTTGCCGAGGTCCGTCTCTGGGGGCGGACCATCGGGGCCGTCTCCCTGGCCGACACTGCCGGGTGCGCCAGCTTTCAGTACGACGCGGCCTTCATCCGGAGCGGCATCCAGCTCGCACCGCTCACGATGCCGCTCGCGCCCGGTGTCTACGCCTTTCCCGAACTGCCCCGGGCCACCTTCCACGGCCTGCCGGGCCTGCTGGCCGACTCCCTGCCGGACCGCTTTGGCAACGCGCTCATCGACGCCTGGCTCGCGACGCAGGGCCGGACACCGGACAGTTTCAACGCCGTGGAGCGGCTCTGTTACCTCGGCACCCGGGGCATGGGGGCGCTCGAGTTCCACCCGGCCACGGGACCGGGCGCCCGCGCGGCCCACCGCATCGAGATTGATGCCCTGGTGGAGCTGGCCTCGGCGGTGCTCACCCGCAGTGACGGCTTCAAGGCCACCTTTTCCGATCCGGAGCGCACTGACGCGCTGCGCGACCTGCTGCGCGTGGGAACCTCGGCCGGCGGTGCCCGCGCCAAGGCCGTGATTGCCTGGCACCCGGCCACGGGCGAAGTGCGTTCCGGCCAGGTGCCGGCCGATCCGGGTTTCGAGCACTGGATCCTGAAGTTCGATGGGGTAGCCGGCAACCGGGACAAGGAGCTGGAAGACCCCGCGGGGTACGGGGCCATCGAATATGCCTATGCGCTGATGGCCGGGGCGGCGGGCATCACCGTGCCGCCCTGCCGGCTGCTGGAGGAGAACGGACGCCGTCACTTCATGGTGCGACGCTTCGACCGGACCCCGAGCGGCGGCAAGCTCCACATGCAATCCCTGGGGGCGCTCGCCCATTTCGACTACAACGCGCCCGGTGCCCATGCCTACGAACAGGCGCTGCTTGTGATCCGGCAGCTCGGACTCGGCGTGGACGCCGTCGAAGAGCAGTACCGGCGAACGGTCTTCAATATCCTGGCCCGCAACCAGGACGACCACGTCAAGAACATCGCCTTTCTGATGGACCCGGCGGGCCGCTGGTCACTGTCCCCCGCCTACGACCTGACCTACAGCTACAACCCGGCCGGCCTCTGGACCGCGCGCCACCAGATGACCCTGAACGGCAAGCGCGACGACTTTGGCCCCGATGATTTCCGCCGCTGCGCCCGCACCGTGTCGCTGCAGCGGGGCCGGGCGGACTCCATCCTCGGCGAGGTGGCCACTGCCGTCAGGCAGTGGCCGGAGTTCGCCGCACGCGCGGGCATCCCCGGCGCCGTGGTGCAGGCCATCGCGCGGAACCTGCGGGTTCCCTGACCGGGCCTGATGCCGGCGGCGCAGCGCCGCCGGCCGCCCGGCTGCCGCACGATGATATCCACGGTTATCATGCCGGCAGGCACACTACCTGCCGGAGCCGCGACATGCGTACAGCGTTCTTCCCCGGTCTGGCGGCACTGGTGCTGCTGTCCCCTGCGGCCCCCGGCGCCCCGGCGGCAGGCGAGGGCTATGTGCTCATCGAGGCGGGCCAGCTGCTGGCCCGGCCCGGCGAACCGCCGCTGCGCAACCAGACCCTGGTCATCCGGGGCGAGCGCATCGTGGCCCGGCACGAGGGCTTCCCGGGTGCCGCAGCCGTGGATGTGCCCGGTGCCCCCGTTGAAGTCATCGACCTGCGGCAACGCTTCGTGCTGCCCGGCCTGATGGACGCCCACAGCCACCTCATGTGGTCCGGTGGCGACCTGCCGCCCAAGAAGGCCGACAAGCTGAAGCCGGAGGATCTCACGATCTGGACGCTGCGCAATGCCCGTACCACCCTGGGTGCCGGCTTCACCACCGTCCGCGAGCAGGCCTCGAGTCCCGGGCCTGTGTTTACGGTGCGTGACTGGATAAACGGGGGCCGTTTCATCGGGCCCAGGATCCTGGCGGCCGGCAATCCCGTCGGGGCCGCTGGCGGTCACGGCGACATGACCCGCGTGGATATCGATCCCGACGACATCACCGCGTCGGGAATCTGCAGCGGCATCGAAAGCTGCCGGCGCGCCGTGCGCATGCAGAAGAAGATCGGAGCGGATGTCATCAAGATGATGGCCACTGGCGGTTTCCATGACTCCACCGGCACGGAGCAGTTCTTCTTCCTCGAGGAAATGCAGGCGACGGTGGAGGCGGCGCACCAGCTCGGCATGCCCGTCGGCACCCACGCCTACGCCGGCAACGCCGTGGCCGATGCCGTGCGGGCCGGCGTGGACTCGGTGGACCACGGTTTCGGCGCCGACGATGCCACCCTGAAGCTCATGAAGCAGAAGGGTATCTATCTCGTGCCCACGCTCAGCATTGCCCAGCAGAAGGGTCCCGCCCGCGCGTACCGCGAGTCGCAGCGCGCCTTCGAGCGGGCGCTGAAAATCGGCACGCCCATCGCCTTCGGCTCCGACGTGGGGGGCATACCCCACCGCTTTGCCGCCCGCGAGTTCGGCTATATGGTTCAGGCCGGCATGGCGCCGGCGGATGCGATCGTCGCTGCCACCGTGAACACCGCAAGGCTCTTCCGCATCGAGAGTGAAGCCGGCACGCTGGAACCGGGCAAGCTCGCCGATGTCATCGCCGTCAGGGACAGTCCGCTGGATGACGTCAGGGTTCTCGAGAACGTCGACTTCGTCATGAAGTCGGGCCGGGTCGCCAAGAGGGACGGGCGGATGCTCGACATGGTGCTGGAGTGAGGGCGGTCGGCCGCCGCCAGGGACTCCGGTGAAGCTCGCCAGCTGGAACGTCAACTCGATCCGCCAGCGGCTCGCGCACGTGCTGGACTGGCTGCAGGCCAACGAACCGGATGTGCTGGCCCTGCAGGAGATCAAGACCGAGGCCCGGACGTTTCCGCTGGCCGAGATCGAGGCCGCCGGCTACCGCTGCGTGCTGGACGGGCAGAAGGCCTACAACGGGGTGGCGCTGGTCTCGAGGGACGAGCCCCGGGACGTGACCCGTGGGATCCCGGACTTCCAGGACGAGCAGCGCCGGGTGCTGGCCGCGACCTACGGCGAGGTCCGCGTCATCAACGTGTATGTCCCCAACGGCCAGAGCGTCGGTTCCGACAAGTACCGCTACAAGCTGGACTGGCTGGACGCGCTGGCAGGCTACGTGCAGGCCGAGCTTGCGCGCCATCCGCTGCTGGCCGTCGCGGGCGACTTCAACATCGCGCCGGAAGACCGCGACGTGCACGACCCCGATCTCTGGCGCGAGCAGGTGTTGTGCAGTACTGCAGAGCGCGACAGGCTGAAGGCCCTGCTGGCGCTTGGCCTCAGGGACACTTTCCGGCTCTTCGACCAGCCCGCGCAGGTCTATTCCTGGTGGGACTACCGGGAAATGGCCTACCGGCGCAACCGCGGCCTGCGCATCGACCTCATTCTCGCCTCCGGTGCGCTGGCGGCGCGCTGCTCGGCCTCGCTGGTGGACAAGGCGCCCCGCAAGCTCGACAAGCCCTCGGATCACGCGCCGGTGGTGGCGCTGCTGTAGCCCGCGCACATTGTTCCGGTTCCGGAAGGATCATTTCGATTGTCGCGGGCTCGGATTACCGTAGGGCCGCATGAGCGGGTGCGTGCCCGGCTGATCCGGGGTACGCGGGCGTCATGTTGGGGCCTGAGGAATCCTGGCGCCGCCTGTCCCCACGCAGCGGCCCCGGAATCCGGGAAAACCCCGCTACGGCGGGGTTTTCTTTGCAGAAAGCTTTTCTTGTCCGGGTCTACCCGCAGGATCCTGCCGGCAGCGTACTGATCCATCAGTTCGTTCAGGCGCCGGCGCAGCGCCCGTTCAAACTCGTCTTCCCGGGGATGATCGGGGGTAATGGCCAGCAGGCGCCGCCGGCCATCGTCCGGATGGGGAGATTCCGTCACCCAGCCCGTGCGAACGAAATCGGCCACGATGCGCGACACGGTCGAACGGGAGAGCTGGAGCGCGTTTGAAATCTCCACGTTGCGGGTCGGCCGGCCCTCGTATTGCGAACACAGGCCAATGAAATTGCCGACGCGCAGGTGATTCAGGGTGGAGCTGCCGCCGAAGTGCCGGGCCAGCAGTTCGAACAGATCCGCCTTGAAGCGGTGGAGTTCCCGCGTGGTCTCGAACTCCCGTGTGCTCAATAATTGCCCCATCCCGGACTCCTCGCCTGCCACATTGTTGCATGATGGAAACGACTATAGCAGCAGACGGCCTTCAGGTCCGGCCAGCTGCCAGACTGGCGAACCATGTCGCGCATCGTCCTCGACACCAACATACTGCTGGCCCTGTGGATCTTCAGGGACCCGTCGGTTGCGCCGCTGCGCGAGGCGCTCGCCCGTGGCGAGCTGGTGCCCGTCCGGTCGGTGGCGACCGATGCCGAAGTCCGGGAAGTGCTCTCACGCCCGGGACTCTTCACCGTCCCGCCCGCACAGCAGGCCAGCCTGCTGGCCGACTGGGAGGCGCAGGCGCTGCTGGTCGAGGCAATCAGACCCGTGGCCTTCCAGTGTCGGGATCCCCTCGACCAGAAATTTCTCGAGCTTGCCATCACGGCCGGCGCCCGCTGGCTGGTGACCCGGGACAGGAAGCTCCTGAAGCTGCGGCGCAAGGCGCGCCTGCAGAACCTCGCGATCCTCACCCCGGAGACCTTTGCGACGGAGCGTCTGGCCCTCACCGGGGGCGCAGTGGACAGCCGGGCAACGGCAGCCAGGCCCGGCACCCGGACCGGGCCCGGAACCGGAATCTAGAACTGGAACCGCCAGCCGAGAAAGACTTCCTCCTCATCGGGATCGATGGAGAACAGCAGCCCCGGCGCCGGCTCTTCCTGTGCAAAGAGCCGGTCGGGAGCGCTGTCGAGGCGCAGCAGCGGGGGCGGTTCGTGCCCGTCGGCGGGTGCCGGTGGTCGCAGAAGGGGCGGGGCGGTCCACGGCAGGGCCGGGCTCTCAATCGGGCCCACGACGAACCGTTCATCCGCAATGGCGGCGCCAGACAGCGGCCCCAGCGTGACGAGCACGAGGAGAGCGCCCAATGCCCGTCGGCAGAAACCGGCATCCCGGTGCGAGCAATTCATCAGCCGTACCCCGGATGGACGGCAACGGCGCCCGAATCAGCCCCGCCGTTCCAGCCCTGAAACCCGGGCAAAGATTAACCAGTGCGGTTCGCGGGGAACCGGCACCGGCTCACTGTTCGGGAGCACACCGGAATCCGTATTCCGGATTCGGTCAAACCGCTGTCGCTTACGGTCAAATCGGGTCCGGGCAGAACCTGTCGGGGGCCCGCACCGCGCCCCGGGCCGGGCTCAGGGCACCTCGACTCGGACCTGGCCGCCCGCGATGCTCACACGATAGGTCAGCAGGGGCTTCTCGCCCCGCACCGCGTTCAGCACGTTGACGATACCGGGCGGCCAGTTGGCCCAGTCTATGACCCTGCCCGTGCGGATATCGAAGCGCGCCCGGTGGAAGGGGCACTGGATCTTGCAGCCGTCCACGATCCTGCCTTTGGCGAGCGGCGCAAAGACATGGGTGCAACTCGCCTGGGTGGCATAGAAGCCGTCCTCGAGGTGGTAGACGATGAGCCGGGTGTTGCCGGCGCTGAAGGCGCGGTGCTGGCCCACGGGCAGCTCGTCGACGCGACAGACCACATGCTCGGCCATGGATGCTTTCCTGCCAGGGAATGATGGTGTAATGGTAGCGGATTCCCGGGGGCATCCTCGACGGCACGCCGAGTCAGGACATGACGAAACTGATCCAGCAGATCCTCGAGCCCCGGCAGCGGGATCTGGGCGGTTTCACCGTCCGGCGGGTGCTGCCGGCCGGCGAGTGCCCGACCCTGGGGCCTTTTGTCTTCTTTGACGAGATGGGCCCGACAACCTTCGCCGCGGGCCAGGGCGTGGACGTGCGCCCTCACCCGCACATCGGGCTCGCCACCGTAACCTGGCTCTTCGAGGGGGAACTCCTGCACCGGGATTCGCTGGGCTGCGTGCAGGGCATTCAGCCTGGCGCCGTGAACTGGATGACGGCAGGACGGGGCATCGTGCACTCGGAGCGCACGCCACCGGCATTGCGTGAGGCACCCGCGCGCCTGCACGGCATCCAGAGCTGGGTTGCCCTGCCCCGCGACAGCGAAGAATGCCCGCCCGAATTTCATCACTACCCGGCTGACGCCCTGCCGCGGCGGATGGCGGGTGGTGTGGATATAAGGCTCATCGCCGGCTCCCTCTTCGGCATGACGGCCCCGGTACGGATCTGTTCCCCGATGGGCTACGCGGACCTCAGCCTGTCGCCCGGCAGCCGGCTCACCCTGGAGGCGGACTATCCGGAGCGGGCGCTGTACCCGGTCAGCGGCGAGCTTCAGGTGGGCGACACGCGCCTGCTGCCCGGGCAGTTCGCCGTGCTGGTGGCCGGCGCAGCCGTGGAAATCGTCGCCCGGGCCGCTACCCGCGTCATGCTCGTCAGCGGTGAGCCGGTCGACGGCCCCCGTCACCTGTGGTGGAACTTCGTGTCGAGCTCGCAAGAGCGCATTGCGGAGGCCAGGGCGGCCTGGCGGGAACACCGCTTTCCGCCCGTGCCGGGCGAGTCGGAATTCATTCCACTTCCCGAACGCTGAGTCAGAACTGCGGCCTATTACCGTTTTTGCCGCTGGAGAGGCACCTGCCCCCATGCCATCATCCGGCCCGTGAGCAGCACCAGCGCGAAGGCCTTCAATTCCCGGGAGCGCCGTAACGAGTACGACGTGACCAACACGGTGCGGGTCAGCTCGGTGGATGACGTGCGCAACGCCTGCCAGGACCTCTTCCAGCTCGCCTTCCCCGGTGCGTCGTTCGACCTGCTGTGGCTCGCCTTTCACGATTTTCGCCGGCTGTTCCGCGGGCAGCTCGAAGGCTACGTGGGCTGCGACACGCTCTACCACGATACCCAGCACTCGCTCGACGTGACCCTCGCCATGGCCCGCCTGATCGCCGGCCACGAGCGGACGCGGCCGGCTGCTGACCGGCTGGGGCACGAGCGGGCGGTGATGGGCATCATCTGCGCGCTGTTCCACGACTCGGGCTATATACGCCGGGTGGGCGAGCGCAATCGCAATGGCGCCGAGTTCACGTCCTGGCACATCAGCAGGGGCGCGGACTTCCTGGCCACCTATCTGCCCCGCCTGGGCCTCGGGCATCTGGTGCCGGTGGCGCGCCAGGTGGTGCATTTCACGGGCTACGAGGTCAGCCTGGACGATATCGAGCTGGAGGATCCGAGGGACAGCACGGTGGGCCATCTCCTCGGCACCGCTGACCTCCTCGCGCAGATGGCCGATCGCTGCTACCTGGAGAAATGCCGTGACCGGCTCTTCGGGGAGTTCGTGCTCGCGGGCATCGCCGTCGAGCAGAAGGGTCCCCGCCAGCGGCTGGTGCGCTACGCCTCCGGCACCGACCTGCTGCGCCAGACGCCGGCGTTCTGGACCGCCGCTGCCCGCACCCGGCTGGACAAGACCTTCAGCCGGGCCTACCGGAACCTCGAGCCGCTGTTCGGCGGCGAGAACCCGTACCTGCAGGCCATCGAACACAACCTGCTCTACCTCGACCGGATGGTGGCTGCGGGCAGTTTCAACGGCCTGCGCCGACAGCCGCCGGTCTTCACCGTGCTGCCCAACCCGGCGGAGTCGGTCGGGGCGCTCGTCAGCCACCGGCTCGCGCTGCTGGACGTGGCCTGAGCAACCGCGGCACGGTGCCGCTGCCCGGCACGGCCAACCTGCAGCTACCCCCGCGTGACCGGTGCAGGTACAATGCCGGTCCCGCCAAACTTCACTCTAAGTGGCGGTTTTTTATAAACATGTCTAATAGCTGACTATATACTGACGATATAATGCCAACAATGGGGTGCCCTCGCCGCCCCCCCAAGGAGAACCCCGTGGAAGTGGACATCATCCTGGAGCCGGATCTCGGCCCCGATCAGCTCGTCGCACTGGCCGAGGCCGCCGAGGGCTACGGCATCCGGGCGCTCTGGACCTCCAATTATTTTGCCCACTGGGATCCCTTCATCAGCCTGGTGCCCGTTGCCCGGGCCACGGAGCGACTGCTGCTGGGGGCGCTGGCCGTCAGCCCCTTCGAGATGCATCCCCTCAAGATTGCCAACCAGTTGCTCAGCCTCAACGAGCTGTCCGGTGGCAGGGCGATGGTGGCCGTGGGTGCCGGCGAGGGCAACCTGGACGCCATGTCGCTAGCGAAGCCCAGAAAGATCGTCGTGGCGGTACGCGAGGCCCTGGAGATCGTCATCGGCGCCGGCCGCAGGCAGCTCGCCACCAATGGCTACAAGGGGGAAGAGTTCAGCGTGACCTACCCCTGCGCCTATGACTGGCTCAAGGCCCCACCGCCCTTCGTCTACGGTACTGCCTACCGGCACATGATGATGCGCATGGAGGCCCGCGTGGCTGATGGCGTCTTCATTGGCTGCACGCCCACCGAGATCATCGAGCCCGCCATGGAGCAGGTGCGGATCGGCGCCGCCAAACGTGCGCCCGGCAAGCCGCCGCTGCGCGTGAACAGCTTCTGGGCCTGGCACGTCAAGGCCGACCGCAACGAAGCCTACCGCGAATCACGCCGGGAACTCGCCTGGCGCGCCCGCAAGCTGGATCCGGACCTGATCCGCCTGTGGCTGAACCCGGACGAGGTGCAGATGGTGGCGGACAACTTCGACAAATTCGTGGCCGCCTGGTTCGACCGCTCCGGCACCGTGCAGGGCGTGCCGGAAGAGCTCTGCAACCGCCTCTGCGAGGGCCTGACCTCCACCGGTGGACTCGAAGACCTCGACCGCGAAATCGAACGCTTCCGCAGATTCCGCCAGGCCGGCCTGACAGAGATTGCGCTGCGCCTGCACGATGATCCGATGGCAGCGCTCCGGATCATCGGCGAGCGGGTGGTCCCGGCCCTGCGCTGATCGTCTGCCGGTGAATCCGGGCTGGCACTGATACCGGCGGTGGGGCGTCGGCCGGTGAATCCGGATCAGGCCTGATACCGGCGGTGGGGCGGCAGCCGGTGAATCCGGTTCCACTACGCCGGAGTACCGGCGTGAACGTTGGAACCGGACACACCGTCCGCCGCGGCCAACGACGGCAGAGGCGTCCCTTCCGGAAACTTGCGCTGAGGTGAGCGGAGCACGGGCGTTCCTCTTGCAGCGATAAAGCGCGGTACTCCGTGCTAGCAGCAAGAGGGTTAGCCCGTGATCCGCGGCAGCACCGCCAGTCCCGGGCTGGGGCTCCCGTGATCTGCGGCAGCACCGCCGCTACGCGAGCCGCTTCTTCATCGTCTCCGTCGCGCCCGGCGATCCCGGCAATCTGGCGATCACGGGCCGGGTGTCGGGGCGCACGCCGCGCCAGAGAAAGAACGACTCCGCGGCCTGCTCTACCAGCATGCCCCAGCCCTGCGCCACGCGGCCGGCGCCATGGGTGCGCGCCCAGGCGACGAACGGCGTGTCGTGCATCGCGTAGGAGAGGTCATAGCACAGGGTTTCCGGACCGAGGATAGAGGCGGGAAAAGGCGGCAGTTCACCTTCGAGCCCCGCGGAGGTGGCGTTGACGACGAGATCGAAACGCTGGCCGCCGAGTTCCTCGAAGCGGCAGGCCGAGACCTTGCCGAGCACGCGGAAGTCCTGGGCCAGCGCCTGGGCCCGGTCGAGAGTGCGGTTGGCGATCAGGATGTCACGGGGCTTCGTCTCGAAGAGCGCCGGGACGATGCCCCGCGTGGCGCCGCCGGCGCCCAGGACCAGGATACGCGTGCCGGCGAGGCGGGTGCGCAGGTTCTGGCGCAGGTCGGTGACCAGTCCTGCGCCGTCCGTGTTGTCGCCCTCCACGGTGCCGTCGGCGTGGACGATCAGCGTGTTCACCGCGCCGGCAAGCTCCGCCCGAGACGAGAGCCGTGACGTGAGCCGGATGGCCGCGGTCTTGTGGGGCACGGTCACGTTGAGGCCGCGGAAACCGCTCGCGAACAACTCCCGCACACGCGGTACCAGGGCCTCCGGCGCAATGTCGATGGCTTCGTAGCTGAGATCCTGCCCGGACATGTCGGCGAAGAGGCGATGGATTACGGGTGACTTGCTGTGCGCTATGGGGTGACCGATAACGCCGTAACGATCCGTCATGAGCCTTCCCCGTCCCCTTGTCCGGCGGGTGCCGGCGGCCTATCTTTTTCCATAATGCCGCGAGTGTCGAGAGCGCTGCGGAGAATAGTGCCCATGCCATCCAGGCCCCTGGTCCGTTGCCCCTGGTCCGAAGGGATCAGTGACACCTACCGCGCCTACCACGATACGGAGTGGGGCGTACCCGTGCACGATGAACACCGGCACTTCGAGTTCCTGATCCTGGAGGGCGCCCAGGCCGGGCTTTCCTGGGCCACGGTCCTGCACCGCCGCGAGGGGTACAGACGGGCCTTTGCCGGCTTCGACCCGGTCCGGGTGGCCCGCTTCAGCGAAACCCGTATCGGCAGGCTGCTCGAGGACCCGGGCATCATCCGCAATCGCCTGAAGGTGCAGGCCGCGGTGACCAACGCCCGGGCATTCCTCGAGCTGCAGGCGTCAGCCGGCAGCTTCGACGCCTACATCTGGGGATTCGTTGACGGACGGCCCGTGGTCAATCGCTGGCGGCACCCGTCGGAGGTGCCCGCCACCAGCCCGCTATCGGACGCGCTCAGCAGGGACCTGAAGAAACGCGGTTTCCGTTTCGTGGGCAGCACCATTGTCTACGCGCACCTGCAGGCCACGGGCCTGATCAACGATCATCTGCTTCGCTGTTTCCGTCACCGCGTCTGCCGGGCGATGGCATGACGGGCTGCCGGCCAGAGTGGCTTCAGGCCGCCATCGCCTGCTGGATATTGCCGATGTGCTCCGCGCTGCCCGCGTAGAGGTCCATGAAGGATCCCTTGCCCAGGTTGACGCTGGTGAGCAGCTCCTCGGCGTCGGGCCGCTGGTCGCGCAGCGCCGGTTCTGCCGTGAGCCGGTACTGCAGTTTGGCGGCGGACAAGAGCCGGGTGAGCGGCTCGACTTCGGCCGAGCCGCCGGCCAGCAGGTAGTCCTGGTTCTCCACGGCAGCGCAGATGCGCTCCGGCAGGCCCCACGATTCGAGGATCACGCGGCCAATGGTCGGCTGCCAGGCCTCCAGGAGCCCGGCAAACTCCGGATCCTCGCGCAGGCCCGGATCCTGCTGGTGGGCATGCATCAGGATGTAAAGACGTCCGATGGAATGCAGCAGGCCCGCCATCAGGGCTTCATCCGGTTGCCGCCCGAAGGCCTGTCGGGCCACGCCGTAGCAGATTGCCGCCACGTCGTTGCTGGCCTTCCAGACCTGCTCGAGGTCGGGCCGTATGGCGCCCAGCGTGGCATCCCGGCTCAGCTGGCGGAGCGCAAAAGCGGTGGCCACCGTGCGCACCAGGTTGAAGCCGAGGCGATTCACCGCGTTGTTGAGGCTTGCCACCGGCGTGCCGTTGGGGTTCATGGCGGCCGAGTTCGCCATCTGCATCAGTCGTGCCGACAGCACCGGTTCGGAAGTGATGATGGTCACCACGTCACGGATCGTGGTGGCGTCGCTCAACAGCGCAATCTGCAGCCGACGCACCACGTCGGGGAAGGCCGGCAGATCCAGCTCCGGACGCAGACTGCCGGCCAGATGCTGCACGAACTGGAACGCACGCGAATCACCCATGACGCCCGACACCCGTACTGACCGCCCGCGGCGGAGGCGCACAGAGTATGGAGTGCCGTGCGGTCGCGACCAGTGACACCCGTCACGGCCTTGCGTCAATCTCCAGAACGGTGCGGCCCAGCACCGTGTCGCCATCGGTATGGGTCACGAGGCCGAGATACAGGCCCTCGGCCAGCCCCTGCCAGCTGACCGTGAGACCGGCGGGATTGCCTGCGGTGACGGCGGATGGGGCCGTGATCGTGGCGTTGCCGCGGTCGGCGCCCACCGTCCAGACGAACAGGTCAAAGCTCGCGCTGCCGCTGGCCGTCTTGTAGCCGTGCACGTCCACGTAGTACTGGCCCGGCGTAACAAAGTCGGCGCCCGGCGCCGGCACCAGGTTGATGGCCTCGTCGGACGCAGCCCCCTGGCTCGGCTCCGCTTCCTCGGTGCAGGTGCCGAAGCCCGGACAGGCATACAGATAGAGATCGAGGTCCGCGCCCGGCGTCGTGCGCGCGTTGAAGAGGGCTACCCGCAGGTACCGCGTGCCCGGTGGCACGATCAGCGGTATCCGGCGCACATCGGCCGGCAGCACGCCCGCGCCCGGCTGGATGAACTCGTAACTGTCGTCGGGGTCGTCCCGTACCGTGGCGCCACGAAGCTGTGCCTGGATATCGGCGGGCTGGCTCTCGTTGGCGGCCTCGAGTCCGCTCGGGATGGCGGCATAAGGACCGGTGTAGCCCGCCCGCAGCGCCACATCCGCGCTGCCGGCGGCGCCGCTGCCCGACACGGCCAGCGGTGCGGCGAAGGTCAGCGCCCGGATCGCCAGCGGCGAACGCACCGCAGTGCCATTGCCGGTCCAGGTCAGGGCGCCGAACTGCCAGGCGCCGAAAGTGGTGGCGCCCACGGAGAAACGCACATCGACGCTGGCCGACTCGCCCGTGTCCAGTGACAGCACGTCGGGACTGACCTCGATGGCAATGGTGTCGGGTCCGTCCACGGCGGCGACAAACTGTCCCGCCGGCCCGACGTTGGTCACGCGTCGCCGCACGACCTGTTCACTCACCAGTTCGTCCAGCGCGATGGCGGGCTGGTTCAGGTTGCTGGCATCGCTGCTGAAGCCCGCGGCGGCCAGGGCCTCGCAATCCGTGCCCTCGGGGGCTTCCGCGCGTCCGCACAGGAAAGCCGAGAAATCATCCGGGCCGGCGTCGTAGACCAGCCCCGGGGCCACGGCGGCATTGGGTTGCACATGGCCGGCGCCAAAGTCGAAGGGGTCGGCGGCGGTTTCACCGTCCTCCTTGAGGATGTCCTGGCGGGCGGTCGTGACGATCGCCGAGCGGAGCATGGCCGGGCTCCAGTCCGGGTGGGCTTCCTTCAGGAGGGCCGCGATGCCGGCCACCTGGGGGACCGACATCGAGGTGCCGGACAGGTACTGGAACTGCTCGCCCCGGACATTGTTGGCCACGTCCGGCGTGTGCCCCGCGAGGATGTTCTCGCCGGGGGCGGTGACGTCCGGTTTCAGGATGCGGGGCTCCCAGAAGCTGGGGCCGCGGGCCGAGAAGGCCTGCATCCGGTTGCCCGGATTGCGCACGGTCAGCACGATGCCCTTGTCGAGCGTGACCTCGACGGCATCCCCGGCCGAGAGCCGTGCGCGCAGCCGCTCCCCGTCAGTCTGGCCGATCATCACGGCCGGAATCGCCACCGAGCCCCGGCTGCCGGTCATGACCAGCGGATCCCCGGTGTTGCTGAACACCACCACCGCCTTCGCGCCCGCGTTCTGGGCATTGCGGATCTTGGTGACAAAGGTGCAGCCACCGCGGCGGATCAGCGCGATCTGGCCCTGCACGTCGGTGCTGTTGCGCAGGGCTTCGCAGCCGTCGTCGGTGGTGCCCGCGAGACCCTCGAAGCTGCCCACGACGCCATCGTTCGCCAGCACCAGCCGGAACGTGAGCGTGCCGGCGTCGCGCAGGCGCGGCGTGAAGGCGCCCTCGATCGCCACGTAGTCCCCCTGGACGGAGGCCGGGATATTGACCCGGATCGCTTCCCGGAACTCGTCGCCCCGGCGGCTGGACGAACCGACGGCCAGGACCCACGGGGCCGCGGCCGGTGACAGGATCGACTCCGGCCCCGGCCCCTCGTTGCCCGCCGCGGCCACGGCCAGAACGCCGGCATTGGCTGCCGCGAGCAGCGCGACATCGTCGGCATCATTGATGTCGTCGTGGCTGCCCAGCGAGTAGTTGATGATGTCCACGCCGTCGGCGACGGCGTCCTCGATGGCGCGCGTCAGGTCGGCGGTGCTGCAGGTGCCCCGCACCTGGCCGGGCTCCAGCCAGCAGGCCTTGTAGACGGCCACGTGGGCCCGGGGCGCTATGCCAACGATCCTCGCCACGCGGGTGCCGCCCAGCGTCGCGTCCACGGCATTGCCCGCCGCGGTGGAGGCGATGTGCGTCCCGTGGCCATCGGCATCCCGGGGCGACAGGAATTCGCCGGGATCCAGGTCGTACTGCTCGAGGAAGCCGTCGATGTAGTAGCGGGCGCCGATCAGCTTGTTGTTGCAGGCGGTGGCGAGGAAATTCTCCCCGGCCTCGCACTGGCCCTGCCAGTCGGGCGGCCGCGTGTAGACGATCTCGTCCTCCCGGTTCTTGAAGCGCTGGCACAGCCACAGGCCGAGCAGCGATGTTTTTGCCCAGTCCGTCCGGCAGACGCGCGGCCGCCGCACCGGGCGCCGGTCGCTGAAACTCGGATGGCCGGGGGCGATGCCGCTGTCGATGACGCCAATGACGACGCCCTCGCCCTGCAGCCCGAGCGCACGACGAAGGCCGTCGTCAGGCGCGGTCAGACCCAGGAACGACGAACTGGCGTTGGTGGCGACGGACTTCCTGCGGTCTTCCCAGACGTTGCGCACATCCTTGCGGTTGCGCAGCTTGCGGGCCTGGGCCGGCGTCAGGCGGGCGGCGAAGCCGTTCAGCGCGTAGCGGTAGCTGTAGATCTTCTCCGGACGGCCGTTGACTGAGTCCAGCACCCGGTCGTGCTCGGCGGTGAGCTGCTTCGCGTAACGGCGGACCGCCGGTGACGCCGGGTCGAAACGCCGGGTTGCCCTTGTCCGGGCCGTCTGGCGGCGGGTGCTGATAGGCGTCCGGGGCGTCACGTCCGGACGGAGCGAAGGCTCGGCCACGGCCGGCGGCGCAGCCAGTTCGACGATGTACACCCGGGCGGCAGACGCACGGGCGTCCAGGGGCCGCAGGCGGGTTTCACCGGGGACCGCGCGGGAACTGGCCCCGGCCGGGTCCAGACCCGTGGCCAGCAGCAGCAAGAGCAGAGAAAGCCGGAACGTGCGCATGGGGTACCCTGGAAGTCCGCCTGCAAGTGCTTGTTTTTGTTTAGCCAGCAGGGGCTTAGGCATTATTGTTAATGCGCGAAGGCTAGCACATCCGGGCGTCGGGGCAAGACACGCCATATAGACAGTGTCTATACACTACGTAGAAAAATACAGTCAGCCGGGCCGGCGCACAGCCCCGTCGCGGGCATCGCGGATCTCGGTGGGACCCGCAAGGCCGCCCACCGAGCCGCCGACGATCAGGTCCACCTCCTGCGCGAAGCGCAACCGGGCCGCCACCGCAGTGCGCGCCGGCGGCCGCCCGCGTCGATTGGCGCTGGTGGACACCAGCGGCATCCCGCTCGCCCGGCACAGGCCGGCCGCGACGGGATGCCGGGTGACGCGCACCGCAATCCGGTCGCGGCCACCGGTGATCCAGCCCGGCGCCCGGAAGCCGGCTGTCACCAGCCAGGTTACCGGGCCATCCGTGGCCGACAGTCGCCGCGCCTCCCGGGCCTCCGGCGCAATCCAGCCGGCCAGCTGCTCGAGGCTTGCGGCAATCAGGATCAGCCCGGCCGTCACCGGCCGCTCCTTGAGGGCGAGGATCCGGGCCACGGCCCGGTGGTCGTCGGGCCGGCAGCCCAGCCCGAACACACCCTCGGTGGGATAGGCAATGACGCCACCGGAACGGATCAGCTGTGCAGCGATCCGGAGTCTCGGGGGCAGGAAGTCGGGGAACACGCCGGGCTGGCCGGACTCAGTCCGGCAGCGGTTCCGCCGGCGCGCCGCGCCTGGCCGCCTTCTTGCGCACGACCTTGCGGGCGGCCTTCTTGCGGGCGGGCTTCGGGCCTGCCGCCGTGCCCTTCGCCGCGTCCGGCGCCGCCTTGGCCCGGGGCGTCTTGCGTGCGGGGGCCTTTTTGGCAGCCTTCTTCGCCACCTTCCTGCCCCAGCGCCCCTTGGGCGGCGGCGCGTTGGCGATCAGCTCCCGGCACTCCTCCAGCGTCAGCGACGCGGGCTCCCGGCCCTTCGGGATCCGCGCGTTCTTCTCCCCATCGGTGAGGTAGGGCCCGAAGCGGCCCTGCAGGATCCGCAGGCCCCCCTCGCCGAAGTCCCGGATGAGCTTGCTCGCATCCGCCGCCTGCTTGGCGCGGATCACTTCGATGGCCTGCTCGAGGGTGACGGTAAGCGGGTCGTGCTCCCGCAGTGACACGTACTTCTTCTTCACCTCGCCCGTGGCCGTGTCGATACCCTCGTACTGCACGTAGGGGCCGAACTGGCCGGTATTCACGCTGACCGGCTCCCCGGTGGGCAGCGCGCCCAGCTTGCGGGGCAGCTTGAAGAGCTCGAGCGCCTCCGGCAGCGTGATCGAGAAGAAACTCTGGCCCGCCAGCAGGCCCTTCCAGCGGGGCTTCTCCTCGTCTTCCCGCTGGCCGATCTGCACGAAGGACCCGTAGCGGCCGAAGCGCACCGACACCGGGCGGCCCGAGGCGGGGTCCAGCCCCAGCTCGCGCGCCTTGACCGAGGGCGGATCCGGCGGCGGCAGGGCGTCCTTCAGTTGCTGCCAGAACTCATCGAGCACGGTAATCCACCGCCGCTCGCCCCGGGAGATGTCGTCGAGCTCGTCCTCCATCAAGGCCGTGAAGTCGTAGTCCACGTACCGGCTGAAATTGCCCTTCAGGAAGCCGCTGACGATGCGGCCACCGTCAGTGGGCTTCAGCGCGCGCCCTTCGAGTTCCGCGTACTTGCGGTTGAGCAGTGTCGAGATGATCGTCGCGTAGGTGGACGGCCGGCCGATGCCGCGTTCCTCCAGCGCCTTGACGAGGCTTGCCTCGGTGTAGCGGGCCGGCGGGGTGGTCTCGTGCGCCTCCGCGCTGATGGCCTCCAGCGGCAGCAGGTCGCCCTCGTTCACGGGCGGGAGTTTCACATCCTTGTCGTCGTCCCCATCCTCGTCGCGGCCTTCCAGGTAGACAGCGATGAAGCCCGGTTTCACGAGCGTCGAACCGTTCGCGCGGAAGCGCCCCGCCCCCGGCCGGCCGGCCGGCACGAGGTCCACGGTCAGCGTGTCATAGACCGCCGGTTCCATCTGGGAAGCAATGGTGCGCTTCCAGATCAGGCTGTAGAGCTTGAACTGCTCGTCGCTCAGGTATTTGCGCAGCTCCTCCGGCGTACGGCGAATACTGGTGGGGCGGATGCCCTCGTGGGCCTCCTGGGCGTTCTTGGCCTTGGTTTTGTACTCAATGGCCTCTGGCGGAAGGCTGGCCTTGCCGTAGCGTTCCACGATGAAGCTGCGAATGTCGCCAATGGCCTCCTGTCCGAGCCCCACGGAGTCCGTGCGCATATAGGTGATCAGGCCGACGGTGCCCTCGCCGGTGGGCACGCCCTCGTAGAGCTTCTGTGCCACCTGCATGGTGTTGCGCGCCCTGAAGCCCAGCTTGCGGGAGGCTTCCTGCTGCAGTGTGGAGGTGGTGAAGGGCGCTGACGGCTGGCGCTCGCGCTTGCTGCGCTTGACGGAGCTCACGAGCAGCCGGCCGCCGGCTGCCGTCTCCAGGTCCCGGGTGGCGGCCGAGGACTGCGTCTCGTTCTGGAAGGTGAAGGGCTCGGGCTTCTCCCGGTTGAAGGTGTCCACGACCTTGCGGCCGTCGTATTCCACCAGCCGTGCGCCAAACAGGGCGGGAGCGACCCCGGTTCGCGCCTCGATGGACCAGTACTCCTGCTTGCGAAAAGCCTCGCGCTCCTCCTCGCGTTCCACCAGCATGCGCAGTGCCGGGCTCTGCACCCGGCCGGCCGACAGCCCGGGCGTGATCGCCCGCCACAGGAGCGGCGAGATCTTGAAGCCGATCAGGTGATCCAGTGCGCGTCGGGCCCGGTAGGCATTGACGAGATCCATCGACACCTGCCGGGGCTTCTGGATGGCTTCCCGGATCTCCCGCTCGGTGATCTCGTAGAAGACCACCCGGTGCACCTGCCGCTTGTCCAGCAGGCCGCGTTCGCCCAGCACCTCCTGCAGGTGCCAGGAGATGGCCTCTCCTTCGCGGTCCGGGTCCGTCGCCAGGTAGAGGACATCGGCCTTCTTCAGGGCGCTGGCGATGGCCGCGATGTGCTTTTCCTTCTCCTCGGCCACCGCGTACTTCATCGCGAAGCCGTGCTCGGTGTCCACGGCCCCGTCCTTCTGCAGCAGGTCGCGGATGTGCCCGTAGGAGGCCAGCACCCGGAAGTCCTTTCCCAGGTACTTCTCGATGGTCTTGGCCTTGGCAGGCGATTCCACAACGACGACGTTGGTCATTCAATGCCTCTATAGACGACGAAGCCGCGACTCGTGCGCGGCTTGATTACGCTCTGAACCGGCTGGCTGTCAATGGACGGCGCCGGTGTTCTCCTCGAAGACCAGGTCTTCCATGCGGGAAAAGGCCGTTTCCTGGTCGGGCTGCGCGAACAGCACCATCAGCACCACCCACTTCACCTGTTCCTTGTCGATGGAGCCGGAATCCAGCGCCATCAGCCGGTCGATCACGACCTCACGCTGGGCCGGCGGCAGGATGCCCACCTGCTCCAGGTACAGCAGGTACCCGCGGCATTCCAGGTCGAGACGGCGGAGCTCGACCTCGTTGTAGACGCGGGTCGAGTCCTCACTGGGCGCACCGGCCATCGGCTCGCTGGTTTCGTGCAGCCCATCGAGCCAGTCGAGCGCGCTGTCGACCTCGGGCTCGCCAAAACCGGCCTTCAGGAGTTCGGCGCGCAGGACTTCCTGGTCGGCCGCGTCGGGCTCTTGCTCGGAATAGGTCTCGAACAGGTACAGCAGGACGTCGAGAACGGTATCGCTCATGTTTCCAAGCTCCGTCTCACCCTCTGATAGCGTCCACCAGAGAGTGGCTGCACCGTACCCCGCATTTCGAGGAGCAGGAGCATGGAGGAAACCTCCCCGATCGTCAATCCGGCGCGACCGACCAGCTGGCCGGCGTCCACGGGATCCCAGCCCATCGCCTGCAGCAGCCGCGCATAGTCGGCATCGGGCGGCACAACAGCATTCCCGTGCGCAGGCGGCGCATCGAGGCCGTTGTCCACGCTGCCTTCAGGGGTGCCCGTCCGTAGGCTCTCGAGCAGGCCGCCCAGCTCATCGACGATATCGGCAGCCGTCTCCACCAGCTTCGCGCCCTCACGAATGAGCCGGTGGCAGCCGCGCGCCACGGGATTATGTATGGACCCGGGGATCGCGAAGACCTCGCGCCCCTGTTCCATCGCGTGCCGTGCCGTGATGAGTGCGCCGCTCTGCACGCTGGCCTCCACCACCAGCGTGCCGACGGCCAGACCGCTGATCAGCCGGTTCCGGCGCGGGAAGTGGTGGCGCGCAACCGGCGTGCCGGGGGCAAACTCGGACACGACCGCGCCTGCGCAGGCAGCGATCTGCCCGGCCAATTGTGCATGCTGGCGCGGGTAGATGACGTCGGGCCCGGTGCCGCACACGGCAACGGTGCGACCTCCCGCAGCGAGCGCGCCGCGGTGGGCAGCGGCGTCGATGCCCTCGGCGAGACCGCTCGTGATGCAGAAGCCGCGCGCAGCGAGGTAGTGCGCAAAGCTGGCGGCGGTCTCGAGCCCGCCGGGCGTGGCGTTGCGGCTGCCCACGATGGCGAGCTGGGGCAGCCCCAGCGCTGCCACCTCGCCGCGTACGAACAGCACCACGGGCGGCCGGGGGATCTCCCGCAGCAGGGGTGGGTAGCCGGGATCGCTGAGCGGGACGAGATGGTTGCCCGCACCCGCAAGCCAGGCGAGCCCGCTGGCCTCGAGCCCGGGATCCGGGTCGGGCAGGGTGGCGGCGAAACGCGGCACGCCGTCCGGTGCTTCAAGATGCGGGGCGAGGTCACCGGCAGTCAGGCCGGGCGTCAGCGCGATCTTGAGCCAGGCTTCGTGGGTCAAACGGTCTCCCCGCGGCGGGCCGCAGCCACCCCGCGGGGATCATTGACCGCGCGGGGCGACTCAGCCCGGATTACGAACCTTGTCGAGCGTGTGCATGGGACCTTCGGCCTGCATGACCAGCGCGTAGCTGAGGCGGTCGTAGGTCTTGAAGACCATTAGAGTCCCGGCAAACTCGTCCGGCAACTGCACTTTGCGGCCTATAAGCCCGGGATCGTTGCGGTCGTTTATCCTGTCGCCTGCCTGCCACACGGACAGCACGTGGCCCAGGGCCAGGCCGTCCCGGGTACCCCGGTTGATGACCACCACCTGGTACTGGCCGATCTGGGTCACGCCATCCACCACGTGCATGATCCGGCCTTCAACCGGGCGCTCGGGCGCACGGGGCTCGAACTGCAGGGGCGGCGGGTCGGTCCGGGCAATCAGGCGGTCGCCCTCGAGGGCCTCCCGCTGGGAGTTCACCAGCGCCAGCGTGGCCGGATCGCCGAGCCTTCTGATCCGGCCTTCCCCCACGTAGTCGCCCTGGTAGCCGAGGACTGCGCCGTCATCCGGGTCCACCAGCCGCTCGCCCACGTGGATGACGCTGTAGACACTGTCCAGCCCGGCGATGTCGCCACGCACATAGGCGTCCATCCCGGTCGAGCCGAGCAGGCGATCCCGGAGCGCCACCACGTGGGGCAGTTTCCTGATCTCGTCGCGTTCCAGGACCATGCCCCTGCTGAGAAAGGGCGCGATCGCCGCATAGGGAATAGTGGTGATGGCATCGCTGAGCGACTGCTCGCGGATACCGGGCGACAGCCGCTCGGTGCCGCCGGATTCGCCGCGCGAGCTCAGGATCCGGGGCTTGCCATCGATATAGACCAGCCGCAGCACATCACCCGGGAAAATCAGATGCGGGTTCTCGACCTCGGGGTTGACGTACCAGATCTCGGGCCAGTACCAGGGATCCCGCAGGAACATCCGGGAGATGTCCCAGAGGGTGTCACCGCGCTTCACCACGTAGGTATCGGGATGCGTCGGATTTAACGGAATCCCGCCGCCCTGCTGCGCCAGCAAACCACCCGCAAAGGTGGCGGCCGCCAGGGACAAAACCAAAGCCACAGCCGCTCGGCCGCTTCGGGAGATCTTCATGGGGACTCCATCCCTGTTACTACTGCTGTTGCCAACACTGACGCTCCGCGAGCCCGCGCTATAATCGCGCGCCGCGTGCGACGGGAAAGACGCATCAAAACCCTGACCGGGAACCCAGAACCCGGCGCCCCGACCCCGAGGCAAGTGGGCGCAGATGTATCATAAAATCAAGCCAGTTACATAGGACTTGGCGCCAAACTGTGAAGGACGCAACATGGCGGTGCTGAAAATCCTCGAATACCCGGACCCCCGCCTGCGGATCCGGGCCGAGACGATCCCGGAGGTCACCCACGAAATTCGCCAGCTGGCCAGCGACATGCTCGAGACCATGTACGAAGCCCCGGGCGTGGGTCTCGCCGCCACCCAGGTGGACCGGCATATCCGGCTGATCGTCATCGACGTGTCCGAGGCCCGCGATCAGCCCCTCGTGCTCATCAACCCCGAGATCCTGGCCCGGGAGGGCACGGCGACCGGCGATGAGGGCTGCCTGTCGGTGCCCGGCGTCACGGAGGATGTGGAGCGGTCCGCCCGCGTGCGCGTCCGGGCCCTGGACCGGGAGGGAAAGCCCTTCGAGCAGGATGCCGAAGGCCTGCTGGCCGTGTGCATCCAGCACGAAATTGACCATCTCGAGGGCAAACTGTTCGTGGACTACCTGTCGGAGCTGAAGCGCCTGCGCCTGAAGAAGAAGGCCGACAAGGCCCGTCGCAAGGACAGCCCCGAGCCCGCGAGCCGCAGCCGGGTGCCGGTCATCTGAAGAAGCCGTCCTGAACCCGCCCCGCATCGTCTTCGCCGGCTCCCCGGCCTTCGCCACGCCCACGCTCCAGTGCCTCGTGGACCAGGGACGAAGGCCCGTGGCGGTGCTGACGCAGCCCGACCGGCCGGCCGGGCGCGGCCGGGCGCTGGTCGCAGGGCCGGTCAAGGCGCTCGCCCGCAGCCTCGACATCCCTGTGCTGCAGCCGCAGAGTCTCAGGGATCCGGAAGCCCAGGAGCAGCTTCGGGCACTTGCTCCGGACCTGATGGTGGTGGTGGCTTACGGCCTGCTGCTGCCGCCCGCCGTTCTGGGTATTCCGCGCCGCGGGTGCATCAATGTGCATGCCTCGCTGCTGCCGCGCTGGCGGGGGGCCTCGCCGATCCAGGCCGCCATCCTGGCCGGCGATCCCCAAACCGGTGTCAGCATCATGGCGCTGGAGGCGGGCCTGGACACGGGCCCGGTCTACGGGACGGCAGAGACGCCGATCACTCCCGACGAGACGGCGGGCGAGCTCGAGGCGCGGCTTGCGCTGCTGGGGGCGGGGACGCTCGGTGAACTGCTGCCCGGGATCCTCGCGGGCAGCTGCAAACCGGTCGCCCAGCCGACCGTCGGCGTCAGCTACGCGGGCCGCATAAAGAAGTCAGACGGAATGATCGACTGGTCAGCGCCGGCCGACCGGATCGTGCGGAGCATCCGCGCCTACAACCCCTGGCCGGTGGCAGAAACCCGGCTCGCGGGCCTGCAGTTGCGCTGCTACCGGGCTGTGGTGCCCGGCGAGGGCCGGCCGGATGCCGCCCGGCCGCCCGGGTACGTGCTGGCGGCGGGACCCGCCGGCATCGACGTGCAGACCGGTGACGGCGTGCTGCGGCTGCTCCGCGTACAGCTGCCGGGCAAGCCGCAGGTCAGCGCGGCGGATCTGGCCCGGGGTCACGCCGTGCTGGGCCACACGCTGGGTGCATAGGGCGCCACAGGCCGGTCCGTGCCCCGGGTGACCGCCGGAGCCGGGGTCCGCGCGCTCGCCGCCCGGGTCGTGGATACCGTGGTCGGCGAGGGCGCCACCCTGGAGGCCGCGCTCTCACGGGTGCTGGCGGCGGGCGACGGACCGGCCCTGGACCCCCGCGACCGGGCCAGCGTCCAGGCGCTGGCCTTCGGCGCCGTTCGCTGGCATCACCGGCACCAGTGCCTGTTCCGGTTGCTGCTCGACCGCCCGGTGCGGCCCCGGGACCGGATCCTCGAGGCCGTTCTCTCGGTGGGCCTGTTCGAACTCTCGGATCCCGGGCGCCCGGATTACCCGGCGGTGTCGGCCGCCGTGGCGGCCGCCCGGCTGCTGGGCCACGAGCGGGCCGCAGGGCTCGTCAACGCCACGCTCCGGCGCTTCCAGCGGGAGGCACGGGCTCTTGACGAGCGCCTGGCGGGGGATGAGGTGGCCCGCTTCGCCCACCCCGCGTGGCTGATCCGGCGTATCCGGCACGACTGGCCCCTTGCGGCAGCGGAGATCCTGGCGGCCAACCAGCGTCATCCGCCGCTGTGGCTGCGCGTCAATACCCGTCGCACCGGCCTCATGGATTACGCGGCCCGGCTGGCCGCGGACCTCGGCCTCACGGCGACGGCTCTGCCTCTGGCCCCGCAGGCCCTGCGCCTCGCAGAGCCCGTGGCCGCCGAGCGTCTGCCGGGCTTTCAGGACGGCCTCGTCTCCATCCAGGATGCCGCTGCCCAGCTCGCGGCGCCGCTGCTGCAGCCGGCGCCGGGCATGCGGGTGCTGGATGCCTGCGCGGCGCCGGGTGGCAAGACCACGCATCTGCTCGAGCTCTGTGATGGCAACCTCGAGCTCACGGCCCTCGACATCTCAGGCCAGCGTCTGGAGCAGCTGGGGGCCAACCTGGCGCGCCTCGGCCAGCAGGCGACGCTGGTGGCGGGCGACGCGACGGATCCCGCCAGCTGGTGGGACGGCCGGCCCTTCGATCGCATCCTGGTGGACGCACCCTGTTCCGCCACCGGGGTGATCCGGCGCCACCCCGACATCAAGTTTCTGCGCCGCGAGTCGGATCTGGGCGGCCTCGTCAGACGCCAGCAGGCCCTCCTGTCGTCCCTGTGGCCGCTGCTGCGGCCCGGCGGGCGCCTGCTGTACTGCACCTGTTCGATGCTGGCCGTCGAGAACGAGGACGTGGTGAGGGCCTTTGCTGCCCGGCAACCGGGGCTGCGGCGCCTGCCGCTGCCCACAGGCTGGCAGGGACCGGATCCTGTGGCGCCGGCGCTGCAGCTGCTGCCCGGTGCCGCAGATACCGACGGCTTTTACTATGCTCTAATGGAAGCCTTGTCCGACTGAGTTCGCGAGGCCTGTTCCGCCGGCTGGAACCCCAAGCTACGTGCAGAAAAGCAACACTTTTTGTCGCGCCCTGCTGGCGGCCCTGCTGCTCGGCGGGTCGCTTGTCGCCGCCGCGCCCGCGGCAGCCCAGGACGCCGGGCTCGAGGTCCGGGATGCCAGTACGCGTCTCGAGGACGGTGTCTGGTACCTGTCGGCCCGCGTTTACTACGGGCTGAACCGGGAGACCCTGGAGGCTCTGCAGAGCGGCATCATCCTGACCTTCGCCGTCGAGGCCCAGGTGCTGCGCTACCGGCGCTGGCTCCCCAACGCCGAGGTCGTGACCCTGCGCCAGGATTTCGAACTGGCGTGGCAGCCCCTCTCGCGGGTATATACGGTCCGGGACCAGAAGAGCGGGGAGCAGCGGGCGCACACGACCCTCTATGCGGCACTCAACGATCTGGGCCGGATCGAGGCCCTGCCGCTCGTCGACGCCGCGCTGCTCGACCCCGGCAGCCGCCATGAGGTGGGCCTGCGGGCCCTCCTCGACCAGCAAAAGCTGCCCGGGGCGCTGCGCCTGCTGGCCTTCTGGGACGATGACTACGCACTGGAAAGTGAGTGGTACTGGTGGCCCCTCGGCAACTGAGGCGTTACGGCGTGGCTGCCGTGGGGGCGGCCGGCCTTCTTGCGGGTCTGATCGCCGTGGCTACGCTGGGCCGCTACGCGCCCAGCCTCGCCGACTTCAGCCGGCAGCACCTGATCATTCTCGCCATCAACCTGTGCGTGGCTGCCGTGCTGCTCGGGGTGTTGCTGGTCAACCTCGGGCGCCTCGTGCGGGACTACCGGCGCCGCGCGCCCGGTGCGCGGCTGCGGGCACGACTGGTGGCCATTTTCGTGGGGCTCTGTCTCGCGCCCCTGCTGGTCGTGTACCTCTTCGCCCTGCAGGTCCTCAATTCCGGCATCGACAGCTGGTTCGATACCGATCTGGATCGCGAACTCACCTTTGCCCTGAAGCTGAGCCGCGACTCACTCGAGGTGCAGTCAACGTCACGGCTGATCCAGACCAGTGCGCTGGCCGGTGCGCTGGGCAACCTCGAGGGCGAGCGACTTGCCCGGGCGCTGGACGTGCTGCGCGCGGACGCCGGTGCGGATGAACTCACCGTATTCGCCGGGCTGCGCGTCGACCGGCTGACCTCGAGCGCCAGGACCCAGAGCCTGCCCCCCCGCCTGCCCGAGGATGCCCTCACCGAGCTGTTGCAGCAGCGCAGCTTCGTTGCCCTCGAACCCCAGGGGGGCAGCCGCTACCAGATCCGCTCTGCCGTGCAGATACCCGGGGACCGGGACTCGCTGGGCCCCCGCTACCTGCAGGCGATATTTCCCGTCGCCGACCGGCAGGGACGCCTGGCCGATGCGGTCCAGGACACCTGGCTGCGCTACGCTGAACTGCGCTTCCTCCGTCGGCCGCTCAAGGCCAGCCTCGCGGTCACCCTGTCGCTGGTGCTGCTGCTGTCGCTGCTCACCGCGGCCGGCGGGGCGTTCTTCTTTGCGCGGCGCCTTGCGGCGCCGATCGAGTCGCTGGCCGCCGGCACCGAGGCGGTTGCGAAGGGCGACTTCGACACGCGCCTGCCGCCCGGCAGTGCCGACGAGGTGGGTTTCCTGATCGAATCTTTCAACGGCATGATCGAGCGCCTGGGCCGGGCGCGCGAGGACAACCGGCAGGGCCAGCAGCAGCTGGAACGCGAGCGGGCCAATCTGGCCGCGATTCTCGGCAGGCTGTCCACGGGCGTCATTGCCGTCGGGCCCACCGGCCGCCTGCAGATCATCAATGATGCTGCCGGTGCCATTCTGGGCGTGCCGCGGGGTGCCCTCGCCGGCGGGTCTCTCGAGGGGCTGGCCGCTGCGGGGCCCCTCGCTGACCAGTTCGTCGCGGCCTGTGGCGCCCACTTGGTCGGCGACCAGCGGGACTGGCGGGGCCAGGTCGAACTGCACACCGAGGGCGGGCGCCGCATCCTCAACTGCGCGAGTTCCCCGCTGCCCGGCGAAGCGGGTATTGCCGGTGGCTCCATCGTGGTCTTCGATGACGTGACCGACCTGCTGGATGCGCAGCGGGAGGCCGCCTGGGGCGAGGTGGCCCGGCGACTGGCGCACGAGATCAAGAACCCGCTGACCCCGATCCGGCTGGCTGCAGAGCGCATCCGCCGGCGCTACCTGCCGGCCATGCCCGCGGAAGAAGGCCAGGTCCTGGACCGCTCGACGCACACGATCGTGCAGCAGGTGGAGGCCATGCGCGACATGGTCAATGCCTTCAGCGACTATGCCCGCGCACCGGCGGTGAGCCTTGGCCGCGTGGACCTCACGCAGCTCGTCCGGGAGGTAAGCTGGCTGTATCGTGCGCAGGAGGGCCAGCCGGCCGTGCACCTGGACATCGAAGAGCAGATCGAGGCAGAGGCCGACGCCGTGCGCATTCGCCAGCTGCTGCACAACCTGATCCGCAATGCGCAGGAAGCCCTGGATGGCCAGCCGGAAGGCCATATACGCATCGGCCTGCGGCGCGTCCCCGGTACCCCGCCCCAGGCGGAGCTCACGGTTGCCGACAACGGCCCCGGCATAGCCGCCGAGCTTCTGTCGCGGATCTTCCAGCCGTACGTCACCAGCAAGAAGAAGGGCACGGGGCTCGGCCTCGCCATCGTCAGGAAGCTGGTCGACGAACAGGGGGGCAGCGTGACGGCGGAGAATCTCCCGGAACGGGGTGCCCGGTTCGTCGTCCACCTGCCGATCCGGGCCGAAGACCGTACCGGGCACGTTACAGGCCCCGAACAGGGTTCCGGGCACCGGAGAGCACGCGCATGACAGCGGCACGCATACTCGTCGTGGATGACGAAGACGATATTCGCACCACCATCAGCGACATCCTGGAGGACGAAGGCTATGCGGTGAGCGTGGCCGCCGATGGCGCGGCCGCCCGGACGGAGGTTGCCCGCGGTCAGCCGGACCTGATCCTGCTGGACGTCTGGATGCCCGACGTGGACGGCATCACGCTGCTCCGGGAGTGGTCACGGGACGGCGGAATGCGCTGTCCCGTGGTGATCCTCTCCGGCCACGGCACCGTCGAGACCGCGGTCGAAGCCACGCGCCTTGGCGCGGTGGACTTCGTCGAGAAGCCCCTGTCGCTGGCCAAGCTGCTGCGCACCGTCGCCAGGGCGCTCGTGCGTCCCGCGGAGGTGCGCAGGCAGGTTCCCCGGACGCTGTTGCCAGGGCGGATGGTGCCGTCGGGCCGCAGCCCGGCGCTGCGCGCGCTGCGCGACCGGGCACCCGGTATCGCAGCGCGTGGCGAGCCGGTGCTGATCGTCGGTGAACACGGTTCCGGGCGCTCGGTGCTCGCGCATTACCTGCACGATCTGTCCGGTGCGGGCGACCGGCCCTTCCAGACCCTGGTGGGTGCGGTCATTCCCGAGGAGAACGGCGCCGCCATGCTGTTCGGTACCGGCACCGGCCCGCACGCGCAGGCCGGCGTCCTCGAACTGGCCACTGGCGGAACGCTCTATCTGCGCGATCTGCAGGACATGCCGCCCGGGGTCCAGCGGCTGCTGGCCGGCGTGCTGGAGCAGGGTTCCTTCGTGCGCCTGGGCGAGTCGTCCCCGGTGCCGCTGCGGGTGCGGGTCATCGCGTCGATGACGCCGAACGCCGGCGCGCTGGTCCGGCCCGACCTGCTCGCCCGCCTGACGGCGCACGAGCTCCGCCTGCCGCCGCTGCGCGAGCGTCACGAGGACGTGCCCGAACTGCTGCGGCACACCGTGGACCGGCTCGTCGAGGAAGAGGGTCTTGCCTTCCGCCGCTTCAGCGTGGCCGCCCAGAACCGCCTGCGCCACTACCCGTGGCCGGGCAACGTCCGGGAGCTTGCGTCGCTCGTGCATCGCCTGCTGCTGGCCGGCGGCGACGAGGAGATCAGCCTTGCCGAGCTCGAACAGCATCTCACCCGTGCCGATGGCATCGCGGAGCCACTGGTCAAGCAGGACCTGCTTGCCCTCCCGCTGCGCGAGGCCCGCGAGCAGTTCGAGCGGGCCTACCTGTCGCAGCAGCTCGTGCTGTCCGGTGGCCGCGTGGGCCAGCTGGCCAAGCGCGTCGGCATGGAGCGCACGCACCTGTACCGCAAGCTCCGGGCCCTCGGCGTCGACTTCCGCCAGGTGGCCGACGAGGACTAGGTCAGCGCCGGATCCAGGTAGCGCCGCAAGGCCGGCGGCAGGCGTCCCACGGGGGCCTCGTCGAGGCCCGCGGGGTACGGCTGGCCGTTGCAGGTGAGCCAGAACACCGGGACGTCGCCCGGGGCCCGCTGTGCCCGTGCGTCATCGAACAGGCAGGCGAGCGCCTTGGCCGCATAGGTGGCCTCAAGGCGGAGACCCGCGAGGTCCCGCGCGAGGGCCGCGGCCGCGAGTCCTGCCGGCGTCGCCACGCCATAGCCGTCACCCAGATAGCCCTCCCGGAATTCGAGTACCGCCGGCCCGTCGAGGCGCGCGGGAAAAGCCGGATCACGGGCGTGCAGGTGGGTGAGGGTCGCCTGGCACAGTTCAGCGACGGCAGCGGCGTTCACCGGCGCCTGCGGCACCACCTTGACGGCCACGACGGTCGCCGGGCAGCGCGCCAGGCGCAGGCCGAGCAGCAGCCCGGCCACGCTGCCCATGGTGCCGCAGGGCAGGTAGATGCGGGGGCGCGCGCTGATGCCGGCGGCACGGAGCTGCGCGGCCAGTTCGAGGCCCGCCGCGACGAAGCCCGCGCTGCCGATTGGCGATGAACCGCCCCAGGGAATCACGTACAGGCGGTCGGCGCCGCCGGGATGCGCCTGCCGGATGCGCTCTGCCGCGGCGGCTGCGGCGGCAAATCCCGGGGCAGCGGTCAGCGTGGTGCCGAGCAGGGCGTGCCAGCGCAGCGTCCGCGCCACGGCCGGGCCGGGCGGCTGGTCGACGAGCACGGCGTGGCAGGTGAGCCCCAGGGTGCGTGCATAGACCGCGGTGGCCAGTGCGTGATTGGAGCCCGCGGCGCCGAAGGTGAGCACGGCATCGCAACCCTGCAGGACGGCGTCCGCCAGCAGGTACTCGAGCTTGCGCACCTTGTTGCCGCCGTAGGGGTTGCCGGCGAGCGCATCGTTCTTGATCAGCAGCCCCGGTGCGCCGATGGCAGCGCCCAGCGCGGGCGCTGCATCGAGCGGCGTCGGCAGTGAGGCCAGCGGGAGGTGTGCAACGAGGTTGCTGAGGGCGGCCGACACGGCGCCGGTGCTCCGCTACTCGCCCACGGGAATCACGATGAACTCGATGCCGTTCTTCCGGAGCTTCTCCCGCAGCCGGTTCAGCTCGTCCAGGCTCTCGATGGGGCCGATGCGCACCCGGTGGAAGATGGCGCCGTTGGCCTCCGCCTCCTGGATCTGCGAGTTCACATTGAGGAGCATCAGGCGGGCCCGGACCCGGTCGGCATCGGCGAAGGCGGGATAGGCACCCGCCTGCACCACGTAGGCCCCGGGAGCGGTGACGGGCGGCGGGCCGCTCGGGCGGGCCGCCGGCGCCTCCCGGGGGACGTCCACCCGGGCATCCGGCAGCACGTCATAGAACTCGAAGCGGTCGGGCGACTCCGCCGGCGCGGCAGGCCTGGGCGGAGTCGCAGGCCGGGCTTTCTTTTCTTCGCGCGGTGCCGGCGGATTCTGCAGGAACCAGAGGGTGCCGCCGCCGAGCACGCCGAGGACCACCGCCAGCACGAGCAGCCCGAGCCAGTTGAAGGCTGAACCGCGCCGGGACTTGCGGCGGGTCCGGCGCCGGGAGCCCGCCACTACATGGTCTCCAGCGGCCTGATGCCGAGCAGGCGCAGGCCGGTGGCAAGGACCGTGCGGGCGGCCGCGACCAGTTCGAGACGCGCCCGGCTCAGCGCCGGCTCCGCCTCGTCGAGCACCACATGCCGCCCGTAGAAGACATTGAAGGCACTGGCCAGGCTGTACAGGTAGTTGGCGACCTCGAAGGGTTCCCGCTGCTCGGCCGCCCGGCGCACGGCCTGCGCAAAAGCCCGCAGTGCCTGCACGAGCTGCCACTCGGCATCCTCGCCGAGGCCGTCCGGATCGACGGCCCGCGTATCGGGCCCCAGGCCCAGATCCTCCGCCTTGCGGAAGATGCCGCTCATGCGCGCATGCGTGTACTGGAGGTACGGTCCGGTATTGCCCTCGAACTGCAGCACGCTGTCCCAGTCGAAAGTGATGTCGGTCAGGCGGCGCGACGACACGTCGAAGTACAGCAGTGCCGCCTGCCCTACCGCCTCGCTGATCGCCTGGCCTTCGTCCGTCGGTACCTCCGGCAGTGCCCGGTGACTGGCCGCTGCCCGCGCTTCCCGGAAGCGGGCAGCCCGGTCGCGGGCCTCGTCGAGCACGTGCTCGAGCCAGACCGCCTCGCCCTTGCGGGTGGACATGCCGCGCACGAAGCCGAAGCTCACGTTCTCGCAGCGGGCCGGCCAGTCGTCAGTCCAGCCTTCGGCGCGGCCGAGCTTGCCAAGGGCGGCAAACACCTGGGCGAAGTGGTCTTCCTGCCTGGACACGACGTAGATGTTCGCGCTGAAGCCGTAGCGCTCCCAGCGCTGCAGCGCCTCGGCGCAATCCCGGGCGGCATAGGTGGAGGCGCCGTCGGACTTGCGCAGCATGCACGGCGCGATCTCCCGGCCGAGCACGTCGGCAACGTCGACGACGATGGCGCCCTCCGACTCCCGGGCGATGCCGGCATCGAGGAAACGCCGGATCACCGGCTGCACGAGATCGTTCAGCGCCGATTCGCCGTCGTAGGAATCGAAGCTGATGCCGAGCCGGTGGTAGGTGCGCATGAAGCCCTGCAGGGAGAGCGTCCGGAACCGCGCCCACAGCGCGCGGATCTCCGGATCGCCCTGCTCCAGGCGCAGGAACAGCAACCGGGCCTGCTCGCGCACCGCCGGGTCCTGCTCGCTCTGCCGGTAGGCGCGTATGTAGAGCTCTACGAGGTAGTCGATGGCGCGGGCCTCGAGGGCCGCTTCTTCTCCCCACTGCTGCCACGCCCAGATCACGAAGCCGAACTGCGTGCCCCAGTCGCCAATGTAATTCTTGCGGATCACTCGCCAGCCCTGGAAGGCGAAGATGCGCGCCAGGTCCGCGCCCAGGTTCGTGGAGCGCAGGTGCCCGAAATGGAAGGGCTTGGCAATGTTGGGCGCCGAAAAATCGAGCACCAGCGTGCCGCCGCCGCCCAGATCCTGGCTGCCGTAGTGGGCCGGATCGGCGCGGATCTCGGCCAGTACCCGGGCTATCGCATTGCGCCGGTTCAGGACCAGGTTCAGGTAGGGGCCCTCGGCCCGGGCGGCCGCAATGAGGGGATCGGCGACCAGCCGGGCCGCCAGTTCCTTCGCGATCAGCTGGGGGGCCGTGCGCCGCTCCCGGGCGAGCTGGAAACACGGCAATGCCACGTCGCCAAGCGCGAGCCCGGGCGGCGTGGTGAGCAGCTGCTCGATCCCGGCCTGGCGCTCCGCCGGCCAGTCGAGGGCGGCGCACAAGGCCTGCGCGATGTGGGCATTGATCTGCATGCAGTCCGTCCGGGAGCGGAGCGCCCCGGTTCCGGAGGCGCGAGAACGGAAAGCATTCTAGCGCCTGGTGGCTCGGTGCCGGTACTTCGGTTTCGGAAAATGGGGTGGGGGCCAACAGACCCACCCCATTTTCCGAAACCGAAGTACCGGCACCTAGTCTTACTTCTTCCGCTCGTCGCGGATGGCGTGGAGGCCGACGCCGACCCGCAGTGTCCGCGACGATCCGGGGCTCTCCCCCGGGGGCGCCTCGTGCTGCGACAGCCACGCGTCGATCCGCTCCAGAAACGCCTCGCCTTCCTGTTCGAGGAAATCGCGGAAGCGGCGGGCATCGGCCGCGCCGATCTGTGTATTGGTGGCACGGCCGGCAAAGAGGGAGGGCTCGTCGGCCTGTTTGCCCAGGTTGAAACTGAGCGTATCGCCCAGGTCCTCGAGCATGGAGCCTGCCCGGACCAGCGCGTCGGCATCCATCTGCAGCGGCATGTAGTAACGCTTCAGGACGCGCAGTGCATCGCCGCCCAGGTCCTCGACTGCACCGACGCGAACCAGCTCCCGGCGCAGTGAGACCGGGGCCAGGTCACCGCCATAGCGCCGGCAGAGCTCCGTGAAGGTGGGCTGGGCGGCTGCGCCCGCCGGGGCTTCGAAGGGCAGGTCCAGGGGCAGGCCCGCCCCGTCGCTGAAGTCCCCGTCCAGGTACCAGCCCGTCAGCACGCGGGTTGCGCCATGCAGCCGGCGGGCCTCGATGGGCGGCGCCTCGGCCAGGAGGTCCCGCAGGCGCTTCACCTCGCGCCGGCCGAGGCCGGTCATGATGGCAACGCGCGACATGTTGGTGGGCCGTCCGTGCAGTCCGAACTCGCGGGTTGCAACCTCCACGAGGGTCGCCTTGCAGACATCGCTGGCGTCCTGCCAGGTCACCCCGCTACGCAGCAGAAGCCTGAACACGGGGCGGAGCGCCAGTCGGAGGGCGGTCAGGGCGGCGCGCTTGGGGTCACTGCTCACGATCAATTATGGCCTGTCACCGGCCGGTCATGGGCCGCCCCACTCACCGCCGGTGAATTTCTTCTGGCTGGCGTTCCAGGTCGGGTAAGACTTGGGCCGGTGACAGCCCGAGGCGTTGCAGTCCTTGGTGTTGCTGGTGCTCTGGTGATCCCTGGTCTCGACCGGGGCCGACGTTTCGGTTTGCCCCTTGTAGTGGCAGTAGACACACTTGCCGCCGGTCACGGGCTTCGCGTGGTCGTAGGCGATGATCTTTGCCCCGGTATTGGCGCCGTGACAGCTCGCGCAGGTGAGGCCGGCCTTTGCCGGATCGATAGGCGGGTGCGGGGCGGTGATGTTGCCCCAGTTCCTGCCGGTCGGCGGGGTCAGGATGACAGTCGACGGTACCGCGGAGGCGCCGGTCCATTTCTTGCCCGCAAAGGCATGGCAGCTGCTGCATTCGCCGAGGCCCGGCAGCGAATGATCGAAGGCCGAGGCGCCGCCAGCGGGTTTGGTCACCGCATGGCACGTCGTGCACGCCCCCGGCACCGGGCTGTGGCTGTAGCTTCCCCCCCGCCAGTCAGCCTGCGTCGCGCTCTTCACCCGGTGACACGCGACGCAATCGCCGGTGACCAGGCTGTGCAGGTAGTCGTTCTGGTAGGTCCGGCCGTCGGTGGACACCCCGGTGCCGCGCACCGCCGCGGCCGGCCGGTCACCGATGTGGCAGCCGGCGCAGGTCGTGGGCTTCGGCACGTGACTGAAAGCACCGCCCGTCCAGTCGGTCTTTGTCGCGCTCTTCATCGCGTGACAGCCCGCGCAGTCCCCGGTGCCCTGGGTCGTGTGCAGCGTGTCGGTCGGCCGCCGGTACTCGTGGCAGCCTGCACAACTCGTGATGGCACTCGTGTGCGTGAAGGTGCCGCCCGTCCAGTCCGTCTTGATGGCGCTTCGCACGGCGTGGCAGGCCACGCAGTCGCCCGAGCCGCCGAGCGCGTGGTCGAAGACCGGTGAGCCTGCCGGCCCGACCGGCCGCTGGTTGAGGTGGCAGACCGTGCACTGGCCCGGATTCGGGCTGTGCGAGTAGATGCCGGGAGACCAGGCGCCGCCCGGGTCGAGGTGGCAGCTCCTGCAGTCCGTGGTCGCCAGCAGTGAATGCAGGAACTGGTTCGGCTTGCCGGGATGGCCGGGCCAGGCCACGTTGACGGCGGCAGCCGGTCGCTTCGCTTCGTGACAACTGTCGCAGCGGGTGCCAATGGGCATGCTGCCGTGATCGTATCCGGCAATCGCGCCGGTCCAGCGCACGCCGGGGTTCTGGTGACAGGCGTTGCAGTCGCCGGTCCCGCCCTTCAGGTGATCGAATCCGCTGCCGGTCGGCGTCGCCGGACGTTGCGCCAGGTGGCAGTCGATGCAGGTCTCGGGCGTGGGGCTGTGAGAGAAGGCGCCGCCCCGCCAGTCCGTCTTCGTGGCGCTCTTTACCGCGTGGCAGCTCTTGCAGTCCCCGAGGCCGGCAATCGCGTGATCGAAGGCCGGGGAACCCACCGGCGTCGTCGGCCGGTCGGCGGCATGGCAGCCGGAGCACGAAGCCGGAGCCGGGCTGTGCGAGAAGCTGCCGCCTGACCAGTCCGTCTGCGTCGCGCTCTTCGGCAGGTGGCAGCTGACGCAGTCGCCGGTGCCGCCCTTGGCGTGATCGAAAGGAGGGGTGCCTGCCGGCCCGACCGGCCGGGCACCGAGGTGGCAGTCAATGCAGGTGGCCGGTGCCGGACTGTGACTGAAGCCGCCGCCGCTCCAGTCGGTCTTGGTCGCGCTGTAGACGAGGTGACAGCTCTTGCAGTCGCCCGTTCCGGACACCGCGTGATCGAAGGGCGGTGTGCCCACCGGACCCGTCGGGCGGGTTCCGGCGTGGCAGTCGGCACAGCGGGCCGGTGCCGGCGAGTGCGAGAAGAACCCGTCGTTCCACCGGCTTCCCGGGCTGTGGTGGCAGGCCGCACAGTCGCCCGTCCCGCCCGCGTCGTGCGAAAAGCCCTGCACCACCGTTGTCGGCCGCTGCGCAGAGTGACATTCGGCACAGCTTTGCGGTACCGGCTCGTGCACGTAGGTGGCGCTCGTCCAGGTCACGCCGGCGCCGCCGGCATGGCAGGCCGCACAGTCGCCGACGCCCGCGTAGGAATGCGCCATGTTGTTCACGATGGCGGTCGGACGCGCGCTGGAATGGCAATCGAGACAGGAGCCCGGCGTCGGGACGTGACTGAAAGCGCTGAAGACCCGCCAGCTTGCGCCGCCGGCGGTATGGCATTGCCCGCAATCCTGGCCGCCGCCGTGGATCAGGGCAGCGCCCGTCGTGGTGTCGGTGACCGGTGCCGGCCGGTCGCGGTCGTGGCATTTCAGGCAGCTGATGTCCGCAAACGGCGCGTGGTCCGGAATGCCCGGTTCACCGAGGGCATGGACCTTCTGGGGCGACGGCGGGCTCGAGCAGGCGACCAGACCCAGCAGTGACAGCAGGAGCAGCCCGATGAACCGGGCAGAGCGCCGCGGGCGTTCGGTCTTGCTGGAACCGGTCTTTCGTTCGAGCGTCATCATGGTCGCTGTCCCCTGAGGGTCATCGCGGCAGCAGGTCGACAATTCGGGCGTTGTTGGCCAGCACGGCAAGGTCCCTTGCCGTCCGGTGGTCCACGTTGACCAGCTTCGGATTGGCGCCGGCGGCAAGCAGCAGCCGCACGGCATCGGCCTTGCCCTGGGCAGCCGCGATCATCAGCGCCGTGTGGCCCGAGGCATTGCGCAGATCCGCGCCTGCCCCTCCGCCGATCAGCTTGCGTATCACCTCGACGTGGCCCTCGGTGGCGGCGCTGATCAGGGCCGTGTTGCCGTCCCGGCTGCGGGCATCCACGTCGACGCCGAGGCGCAGCAGCTCGGCCACGCAGGCCGGATCACCGCGACGCGCGGCGGCGATCAATGGCGTCTCGCCATCCGCACCGGCGGCACCCAGGTCGGCGCCGTGCATGGCCAGCAGCGCGAGTACGCTGCCCTGGCCGGCCTGGGCGGCGGTCCACGCCGCCGACCGGCCCTTGTCGTCCCGCGCGTCCGGGTTGGCGCCGTTGTCGAGCAAGGCGCGGACCATGGTCGTGGAGCCCAGCGCCGCCGCCGTCATCAATGGCGTCACGCCGCCGGCAGCGGCCGCATCCGCCGGCGCGCCCGCCTGCAGCAGCGCGGCCACGATGGATTCGCGACCGCCGGAGACGGCCAGCGACAGCGCGGTACGCCCGCTCCGGTCACGCGCGTCGACGCGTGCCCGGCGCCGGAGCAGCAGGTCGACGACGCCGGCGTGCCCGCCGGCAACGGCCTGCATGAGGGGCGTGACGCCGTCCGGCGCGGCGCGGTTCAGGTCCGCATCGTGGTCCAGCAGGAAGGCCGCGATCTCGACGTGACCGCGCTCTGCCGCGCGCATGAGGGCGGTCCTGCCCTCCCGGTCCGGCGCCGCAATATCGGCACCGTCGGCCACGATGTGTTTGACGAGTTCCGCATTGCCCCGCCAGGCCGCATAGATCAACGGCGTCGCCCCGGGGAGCACGCCCGCGGAATCGGTGGCGTTGGCCACGACGGGCCCCTGCGGTGGCCGCGCCGGAAGCATGTCTTTCGCGCCCCGGCCAACCAGTATCCGCACCACCTCCGGGTGCCTGCGCCCGCGGGCGGCGGTGAGGGCCGTCCACTGCCGCTCATCGGTCTGGTTTACCGGGGCTCCCCCGTCCAGAAGTGCCGTGACGGCCGCGGCATGCCCGGCCGCGGCGGCGATCACCAGCGCGGGATTGCCCTGGCCGTCCAGCGTGTCCAGCACGGCGCCGGCGCGGATCAGCTGCCCCAGCACGCCGGGATCGCCCGCCTGTGCGGCCATGTGCAACGACGTGCTGCCCTTGTCATCCGCCGCATCGGGCGCGGCACCCGCTGACAGCAGCAGTGACACGGCCTCTGCATGCCGTCCGCCTGCCGCCTCCATCAGCGCCGTGCGCCCGTGTTCGTCGGCCGCATTGACGTCGGTTGCGGCCGCAAGCAGCGTACGCAGCGCGGCTGTGTCGCCACGCTGCGCGGCGCGGCGCAATGCTTCCGGATCGCCTGCCGGCCCGATGCCTGCCGCGGTTTCGATCTCTTTCAGCCGGACGGCCGCCCGGTCGTTGCCGGCTGCTGCCGCGCGCCCGTACCAAAGGCGCGCGGCCTCCGGGTCCGGCGCTACGCCGGATCCCTTCTCCAGCATCTGGCCGTAGCTGTACTGGGCCCTGGGGTCCCCGCTCCCGGCCACCGCGCCCATCAGGGCTGCCGCCTTCGTCAGATCGCGGGGCACGCCGTTGCCTGCGCCGTAGAGCACCGCCAGCTGATAGAGCGCCTGCATGTCGCCGCGATCGGCAAGAAGGGCGTAGATCCGCGCGGCCTCGCCGAAGTCCCGCACCCGCACGGCAGCCCGCGCCTCTTCCAGCGTCTGGGCCGACAGGCCGCCAGCGACCGCCAGCATCAGGATCGACAAGGCCATTGGCGGGGTGCGGGCCATCAGGCGGTACCGTATTTCGTCTCGACTGTCACGCCGATCGAGTTCAGGAATGCCGTTGGCAGGATGCCTCCGGCACTGATGATCACCGCATCGTTGTCGAGCGCCACCTCGTCTTCCGCCATTCGCAGCAGAACCCGGTCCCGTTCGATGCCGACCACCTCGGACCGCAGCAGCACCTTGACCCTGCCGGCCTCCGCCGCCGCGCGCAGCCGCTCCCGGTTTGCCGGCTTGACGCGGTTGAAGGCTTCCGACCGGTAGGAGAGCGCCACCCTGGAACCGGGCACCTCGCTGATCGTGGTGGCGGCCTCGAGCGCGCTGTCGCCGCCGCCCACGACCAGCACCTGACGGTTGCTGTACTGCTCGGGCTCGATGAGCTTGTAGGTGACCTTGGTGAGGTCTTCTCCCGGTACGCCGAGCTGGCGGGGCGTACCCCGGCGGCCGATGGCCAGCAGCACGTGGCGCGCCAGGATCTCCCGCGCGCTGGTCTGTACCCGGAAGCAGCCTTCCCCGGCGGCGACGGCAACCACGCGCTCCCTGAAGCTGATGGGCAGGCCGGTATCACGCTGGACCTTCTGCCAGCAGGCGAGCAGCTGCTCCTTGGTCGTGTTGCCGAAATTCACCTTGCCGACCAGCGGAAGGTGCGCGCTGCCTGCCATGACCAGCTTGCCGCGGGGGTAGTGCGCGACCATCCCGCCGAACGAATCCTGCTCGACGGTCACGAAGCGGAGCTTGTGCTCCATTGCCGCGAGCGAGGCGGAGAAGCCCGCAGGCCCGGCGCCGACGATGACCACATCGATCACAGCGCCAGCCCGCGGAGCGCGGTTCCTGGCGATATGGCCGAGAGCCTGCCGGCCCTGCTCGATGGCGTTGCGGATCAGCCCCATGCCGCCGAGTTCTCCGGCAATGAAGATCCCCGGCACATTGGTCTGGAAGTCCGGCCCTACATCCGGGATGTCCATCCCGCGACGCTCGGTGCCGAACACCAGCGTGATGGCACCGACCGGGCAGGCAGTCCGGCACGCGCCGTGGCCGATGCAGTTGCTGGGCGAGACGAGCTCCGCCTTGCCCCGGATCATGCCGAGCACCGGGTGCCCCGGCATCTCGGGGCAGGCATTGATGCAGGCCTTGCAGCCGATGCACCTGTTGGGGTCGATCACCGGGTGCAGCGCCGGTGGCTCGGTCATGCCGGCAGCGCGCGCGGCCTCGCGCACGGCAGCGCTGCGCCGCTGGAGGCGGCTCTGTACATAGCCGTAGGTGCCGACGATGCCGATCGTCGGCAGCAGGTAGGTGAGCGCCGCCATCGTGGAGTTCATGGCTTCCCGGACCGGCATGTGCAACGGCTGTACCCCGCACAGCCGGGCTGCATTCTCGCGATCCCGGCGAACACCGAATGTGCGCGCGCTCACAGTGTCGGCCGAGCGTCACCGTTAAGGTTGCTGCGCTTTGCCGGCGTGCGGTAATCGTTTGACATAAAGTGACTACCGCGCCCTGTTGGGAACGCATTTGTGTATAAAATGCACAAATCCGTTGCGCAATACAAGCCGCTGCCCGCCCACGGGTGCCCGGACCGCTCCCCGCACGGGGCCCGGTTCCGGCGTCCTTCGGGCAGCACGACGAGGAGGCAGGCTTTGAGCCCGATGGCAGCCACTACCGCACACATGCCGACGAACCCCGCGGCCGGCCGGCCGTGGCCGACATTGCGGCTTCTCTACTCGCGTTACGGGGCGCTCGCGGGATACGCGCTCGCGGCGCTCGCCGTCTATGTGGGCTGGATCGGCCGCGAACAGCGCAACATTCACGCGGAGCACGGCCTCGGATACGCCATCGGGATCCTCGGTGGCGTCCTGATGCTGATCCTGCTGCTTTACTCGCTGCGCAAGCGCGTGCGCTGGCTCGCGCGCTTCGGCGAGACGCGCCACTGGTTCCGCTCCCACATGATCCTGGGCATCGTCGGGCCCGTCCTCATCCTCTATCACTGCAACTTCGAGCTGGGCGACCTCAACTCGAAGGTGGCGCTCTACTGCACCCTGCTGGTGGCCGGCAGCGGGGTGCTCGGCAGATACTTCTACGCCGGCATCCATCACGGCCTGTATGGCCGGAAGGCGACGCTCAGGGAGATGGCCGGCGTGCTGGAGAAGACCGTTTCCGGCGGCCACGCGAGCGCCCTGTTCCAGCCCATCCGCGACGAGCTGGCAGCCCTCGACAGGCGCGTGCTCGAGTCGTCGCCAACCGTCACCGGCAGCATCGTTCGCCACTGGACCATCAGCCTGCAGACTCGGCTGCTCTACCGTCGCCTGATGTCGCGCACCCGCCGGGCGCTCATCGCCCAAGGAATGACATCCCGGGTGGTCGGCCAGCACGCCGACCGCCTCGAGGCGACGATAGACAGGTACCTGCGCGAACACCTGGACCAGGTGCGCCATGTCGCCCGCTTCGATGCCTTCGAGCGGCTGTTCTCCCTCTGGCATATCGTGCACGTGCCGTTCTTCGTGATGATGATCCTGTCCGGGCTCTTCCACGTCTTCGCCGTGCATCTCTACTGCCGGGAGCCTGTGCGTGGCGCGTCGGCTGACACCCGGACTGCTGGCGGCAACTGTCATGCTGCTCTGCGCCCTGCTGCCACCGCAGGCGGCCGCCATCGACTGGGAAAGCCTGATCATGCCCGGCCCCGTGATCAGCGGTCACGCCGACACCGAGAAGGAATGCAGGAAGTGCCACGTGCCCTTCGCCAGGGACGACCAGCGCACGCTCTGCCTTGAGTGCCACGACAAGGTGGCGGGAGACATCACCGCAAAGACCGGCTTTCACTGGCGCTTCGAGCCTGCCCGCACCGGCCAGTGCCGCAACTGCCACACGGATCATGAAGGCCGTGCCGCAGACATCGTCCGCCTGACGCCCCAGACCTTCAACCACAGCCTTACGGATTACGCGCTCGAAGGTGCCCACAAGAGTGTCTCCTGTGGCGATTGCCACGAGCCTGCGAAGAAACACCGGGATGCTCCCACTGCCTGCATTGGCTGCCATGAGGGGCAGGACGTGCACAAGACCGCGCTCGGCAAGGATTGCGCCTCGTGCCACAACGTCAGGTCCTGGAAGACGACGGAATTTGACCATGCAAAGGCAACGGAGCAGCGATACCCGCTGACCGGCGCCCATGAGAAAACCGACTGCGGCCTGTGCCATGCCGGGCAGCGCTACGAGAAGACCCCCACCACCTGCGTGGCCTGCCACCGGATCGACGACGTCCACAGGGACCAGCGGGGCACGGACTGCAAGTCCTGCCACACCACGACCGCGTGGAAGGAGTCCAGATTCGATCACCTGAAGAAGACCGGCTTTGCCCTCGCGGACGGCCGCTCGGGCCTCGCCTGCGTCGCCTGCCATGCCGGGAATGATTTTGCCAAAGCAAGGGACAGGACCTGCGTCGACTGTCACCGCAGTGACGATGCGCACCAGGGGCGTAACGGCCCGGAGTGCAAGACCTGCCACACGATCAAGGCCTGGAAAACCGTGACTTTCGATCACGCCAGGGACACGGACTTCGCGCTGAATGGCGCCCATTCGGAGCTGGGCTGCATCGCCTGTCACAAGGGCGCGGCCAGAGGCGACAAGGGCCGGGAAATCGCGAAGATGGAGACGAGCTGCGTGTCATGCCATCGCGGCGATGACCCGCACAGGGATTCCATGAAGGCGGACTGCGGCAGCTGCCACGGCGAAGAAAGCTGGCAGGCCGGCCTGCGCTTCGATCACGACCTCTCGGGGTTCCCGCTCGCCGGCCTGCATGCCACGACCTCCTGCGAGTCCTGTCACGTGGACCGGATCTTCAGGGGCACGAAATCGGCCTGCGTCGACTGCCATTCCCGGGATGACGTTCACAAGGGCGCCCTCGGCAGCAAATGCGCCGACTGCCACACCCCCAACGACTGGCGGATCTGGACCTTCGATCACAACGCCCGGACGGACTTCAGGCTGGACGGGGCACACACCGACCTGCGCTGCACCGCCTGTCATGTGCGACCACCGGGCGAGGGCCGGTCCATGGCGCGCGACTGTGGCAGCTGCCACCGGAGGGACGACCGGCACGGCGGACAGTTCGGGACGGACTGTGCCCGTTGCCACAACACCCGCACCTTCAGCGGCGCGAGGAGAAAGACGCCATGAGAGCCGTGTCGCCCGCCCGCCGCGCCGTACTGGCGATGGCGGTTGCCCTGGCCCTGGTCGCCGGACCCACGGACCCTGGCATTGCCCAGACGGCTTTCGATTCGTCCTTCGATCACATGACGACCGGCTGGCCACTGGAAGGATCGCACCGGAGCGTCGCGTGCGGATCCTGTCATGTCGGCGGCGTCTTCAAGGGGACGCCCCGGCAGTGCGTGGCGTGTCACTCGCGCGCAGGGCTGGTGAAGGCGACAGCGCCACCCGTCAACCACATCCGCACCACCGACGAGTGTGATGCCTGCCACCGGGAGACCACCTGGACCTACGTGCGGAGGATCGATCACACCGTAGTGCTCGGCACCTGCTTCAGCTGCCACAACGGCCTGACGGCAACCGGCAAGCCGCCGCGCCACGTCCCCACCAGCAGCGACTGCGAAGCCTGCCATTCCACCCGGGCCTGGATCCCGGCGCGCTGATCCCGCATGTCTCCTTTGTCCAGGCTGTCAGCCCTCGTACTGGTACTGGCCAGCGCCCCGCTTGCCGCGGCTCCGGAGCAGATCGCCTCGGTGCTGATCTCCAGGACCCGTGGCGCTGCGGACCTGCAGATCCGCCTGTCCTGTGCGCACCGGCTGCGGGGCTACACATCGACAGATGTGACAATGGAAACGGAGATCACCCTTCAGCGAACCGGGGATTGCGCCGGCGCCAGCGACCCGGTCAACGAGGCGACGCGGCCTGCCGGCCGCGAGCTGGCGGCGCTGGAGGAAGTCGGGTACCGGGCAAGCCCCGGGGCCGATGCGACGCTGCGCCTCCGTTTCAATCGCCCGGTGCGGGTCACCGTCGGGCAGTCCGGCGACCTGCACGGCCTCAGCGTGCAGGTGCTCGCGGCTCCCGGAACGACAGCCAGCGCGCCGACGGTCACCGCGGTGCCCCCCGCCCCGGCGACAGCGGGCCGACCGGGCCTGAGTCCCGAACAGCTGGCCCGTGCCGGGGAGCGCGCCCGGCTGGCGGCGCAGCCAAAGCCCCCGACTGCCACGCCCGCGCCCCCTTTCGCGCTGAACCTGCGCTCGTCGACCGAGACCATTGATCCGCGCGCGGAAACGGCTGCCTTCCTGTCGCCGGACCAGGTCCCCTACGTCTCAACCTTGCGCGTCGACGATCAGGTCTGGCATCGACTGCGCCTGGGGTTCTTCGCCACCGAGGCCGAGGCCGGGGTTGTCCTGGAACGCCTGCGGGCCCGCTACCCCGACGCGTGGGTGACCCGGGTGTCGTCCGCCGAGCGCCTGGCGGCAGGAGCAGTTTCGGCGGGTCCGGTGCCCGACGCGGCGGCCGCCGCGTTCAGCGGATCGGGTGATGAGCCGCTGACCGATGCCGATGCCCGCGCACTTCTGCAGCGGGCCCGCGCCGCCATCATCGACCAGGACCCTGCGCGCGCCATCGGTCTCGCGACGCGCCTGCTTGCGGCACCGGCGCCTGCCGGGGCGGCCGAGGCCCGCGAGCTGCTGGGCCTTGCGCGGGAACGGAGCGGCCAGACTGAACAGGCAGCTGCCGAATACCGCCGCTACCTTGCCGACTATCCCGACAGTGATGGTGCCGCCCGGGTTACCCAGCGGCTCGCGGCCCTGACGACCGCCCGTGAGCAGCCGAGGGAATCCATCCGCGGCGCGGCCGGTGCGGGCGGCAGGGCGTGGGACGTCTACGGCGGGGTCTCGCAGTTCTACCGGCTCGACTCCATCGACTTCGGCGGCGCGGCCGGCGCGGAAGACCAGGCGGCGCTGTTCTCGGATGCGGATGTCGTGGTGCGCCATGCCGGTGAGCGCGTGGATTTCGAGTCGCGGGCCACGCTCGGCTACACCTGGGACATGTCCGGTGGAAGCAGCAGCTACGACAACGAGACGCGGCTCTACAACCTGTACGCCGACCTGAATGACCGGGTGCTGGGCGTGTCCACCCGCCTGGGCCGCCAGACGCTGAATGACCACGGCGTCCTGGGACGTTTCGACGGCGCGATCGTGTCCTGGCAGGCGGCGCCATCGTGGCGGCTCAACCTGCTCGCCGGCCTGCCGGTCTACAACCCGGCCGACAGTGTCGAATCGGGCCGTACGTTCTACGGCTACAGCGTTGATGTGCTGAACCTGCTCGGCCTTTTCGACCTGAACCTCTTCGTCAACATCCAGGAAGTTGATGACGTGAACGACCGGCAGGCCGCGGGCGCCGAGATACGCTACTTCGGTGCCAACAGATCCCTCGTTGCGTCGCTGGACTACGATTTTGGCTACAGTGAACTCAACAGCCTGGCAGCGCTCGGCAACTGGACCTTCGCCAACAGCCTGACGGTCAACGGCCGGTTCGACTGGCGCAAGACGCCCTACCTCACCACCGAGAACGCCCTGACCGGCCAGCCCGCGTCGAGCATCCAGGACCTGCTGCTCGGCTACACGGAGGGCGAGATCCGCCAGCTGGCGCTGGACCGCACAGGCGCCATGCAGAGCGTGGCGCTGGGCGTGTCCCGGCCGCTCTCCGAGCGCTTCCAGATCAGCGCCGACATCACCGCCTCGCAGTACGACGCCACGCCGGATTCCGGCGGCGTGCGGGAGACGCCGGATTCAGGGACGCTGGTCTACTCCTACCTGAGCCTCGTGGGCACGAGCCTGGTACGCGAGGGCGATGTGTCCATACTGGGCCTGCGCTACTCCGACAGCGGTACCGCGACCTCCGCCGCGGTCTTTCTGGACAGCCGCTACCCGGTGACGCGGGACCTGCGCCTCAATCCCAGGCTGCTCGTGTCGCGCCGGGAGATCACGACCGGTGACGTGACCGAGCTCCTGTTCCGGCCGGGCCTGCGCGTGCTGTATCGCATGGCGCGCCAGTTGCGCCTCGAGGTCGAGGGCGGCGGCGAGTTCCTGCAGAGTGACGGCGACGGCGGCTCGAACAATTCGACCGGCTACTACCTCTATATGGGCTACAGCGCGGACTTCTGACCCGGCATGCTGGCAATGAAACGCATTCTGGCGGTGACAGCGGCGGCGGTACTGGCCGTGTCCTGCGCGACTGACGCGCCGAACCGGCGTGCCGCGGAGCATCTGGACGAGGCCACCGGCGCAACGATTACCCGCGTCAGCGAGCCCTTTCTGCTCGCCAGCGACGATCCGGCGCGTGCCGCCAACGCCCGCGACTACATTCATGCGGCGCCACTGGCGGTGAACCAGGGTGGCCGCCGCTCGTACTGGCTGTGGCTCGGCGTGTGGAGCACCATCGATCGCGGGGCCTCCGCCGGGGAGGCCCGGCCGGCGGATATCACGGCCATCCAGCTGATCGTTGACGGGGAACCGATGGACCTGGACATGGGCGCCCGCGTCGAGAGGATTCCCGGCGTGACGCGCCTGCCCTACGCCGCACCGGTGGACACCGCAAGGGCTGTTGTCCTGCCCCTCACCGCCAGCCAGGTGTCCCGGCTCGGCCGCGGCAGCCGCATTCTCATCCACACCGCGATGAGCAGCGGCCCGTCCCTGCTCTGGCGACCGTGGGTACGCAATGACCGCTGGACCGGTTTTGCGGAACTTGCCGCCACTGTTCCTGCCACCGCCGTCGCGCCCTAGAACAGCTCCACGGGATCCACGTCCAGGCTCCAGCGCACGCGGCGCCCGGCCGCGAGCGCCGCGACGGCCGCACGCCAGGCCGGCAGGAAGGCCTGCAGCGCGCGCCGGCTGTCAGCCTGTATCAGCAGCTGGCCCCGGTAGCGCCCCGCCCGCCGGGCCATCGGGGCCGGAGCCGGTCCCAGCAGGCGGATCCCCGCCGCCGCCGTCTCTGTACCCAGCCCGGCCGCACGGCCGAGGAAGTCGAACACGGGCGGACGCTCTGTGGCCTCGGCCCGCAGCAGCGCAATGGAGGTCCACGGTGGCCAGCCGGCCCGGCGGCGTTCGTCCAGCGCCAGCGCCGCGAAGGCCCCGTAGCCTTCGCGCAGCAGGACCTGAAGCAGCGGGTGTTCGGGAAACAGCGTCTGCAGGTACACCTCGCCCGGCCGGTCGGCCCGGCCGGCGCGGCCTGCCACCTGGGTGAAAGACTGGGCCAGGCGTTCGGCACTGCGGAAGTCGGTGCCGAACAGGCCCTGGTCGGCGTCCACGACGCCGACCAGCGTCACGCGCGGAAAGTCGTGACCCTTGGCCAGCATCTGCGTGCCGAGCAGGATGCGGGCCTCGGCGCTGCGGAAGCGCTCGAGGCGCTGCTCGATCTCTCCCCGCCGGCGGGTCGTGTCGCGGTCCAGCCGCTCGATCCGTTCGTCGGGAAACTCGCGGGCCAGGGCCTGCTCGAGCCGTTCGGTGCCCTGGCCGACCGCGTACAGCGGCTCGCTGCAGGCGGGGCAGCTCCGCGGGGCCGGCTGGTCATGGCCGCAGTGGTGGCAGATCACGCGGTCCTGCTGCTGGTGAAACACCAGACGGGCATCGCAGCGCGGACACTCGACCACCGTGCTGCAGCCGGGGCAGACCAGTGTCGGCGCGAAGCCGCGCCGGTTGAGATAGATCAGCGCCTGCCCGCCGGCGCCGAGGTGCCGACGGATCGCCGTCGTGAGCAGCGGTGTCAGCCCTTCGTGCGCCGGCTGCCGGCGCAGGTCGATGAGGTGCACGGCGGGGGGCAGCGCCGCGCCCGCCCGGGCCGTGAGCGGCAGTCGCCGGTAGCGACCGCTGCGAACGTTCTCGAGTGACTCGAGCGCCGGGGTTGCCGAGCCGAGGACCACCGGCACGCCCCGTTGCCGGGCCCGCCACACGGCCACGTCGCGGGCCGAGTAGCGAAAGCCGTCCTGCTGCTTGTAGCTGGTGTCGTGCTCCTCGTCGACGACCACGAGGCCCAATCGGGGCAGCGGCGTGAACACCGCCGAGCGCGTGCCGATGACGATGGCGGCGCTGCCGTTGGCCGCGGCCGTCCACGCGCGCAGCCGGTCGCCGTCGGCAAGGCCCGAGTGCAGCACCGCGATGGGCACTGCGAAGCGGCGGCGAAAGCGTTCCAGCAGCTGGGGCGTCAGGCCGATTTCCGGCACCAGCACCAGGCTCTGGCGGCCCGCGGCGAGCACCCTCTGGATACAGTGCAGATAGACCTCGGTCTTGCCGCTGCCCGTGACCCCGTCCAGCAGGAAGCACTGGAAGCCGCCGGCGGCAGCCACCGCCTGCACCGCGTCGGCCTGTTGCGCGTTCAGGGCCGGTGGCGCATCGGCTTCCGCGGCCGGCGTGACGGGCACCGCGGCGTCGTCCCGGGTTTCAATGGCCCAGCCCCGGCCGGCAAGCGCGCCGACGGCCCGCCGCCAGCCGGCGGCGGCCGCCGCCAGTTCGTCCGCCGTGAGCGGCAGGGCCGCGGATTGCAGGCGGCAGAGCACCTGGCGCTGGGCCGGCGCCCGGCCGAGTGCGGCCGGATCGGCCGCGGCGCCTGCCGCGGTCAGCGTCCAGCGGATGTCGCCCCGGGCCGGTGCCGCACCGCTGCGCAGCGCCTTCGGCACCGCCGTCGCGAAGACCTCGCCGGGCGGATGCTGGTAGTAGGCGGACGCCCACGCGAGGAGTTCAAGCACGTCCGCGGCCAGCAGCGGCACCGGATCCAGCACGGCCAGCGCGGGCTTCAACCGGCTCGCCGGCAGCGCACTGACGGTCTTCAGTCCCACCAGCAGGCCGGTCCGGGTGCTCCGGCCGAAGGGCACCCGCACCCGCTGGCCGGGCGCAAGCGGCGGGTGCTCACCGGCCGGCGGCAGGTAATCGAAGAGACCCATCAGCGGGGCCGGGACGGCCACCTCGAGAATGCGGCGCGGGCTCACGGCAGTTGTCCACAGAAGCTGTGGATAAGTCTGTGGATGAAGGGCTTCAAACCCCCCTTTTGTGCTGTTCTGACAACAATTATGACAAGCTGGGCACTTTTTGACCGCGAGTCTTTATTGTTGATAAACATAGAGTTACATGACCCTGCTGAGAGCTGCACCGCAAAGCAGGGCTAAGCCACTCGCCAACTGGAAAATTGTGTATAAGTGCCTCCGCGGAGGGCCCGGACCCGCCATCCGGGAGCAGCTTTGTCAAGCCCGCCCGCGTCCGCGACCGCGTGGTGCCGGACTCAGTTTCCCAGCTTTCGCAGCGCCTCGGCCAGTTTCTTGTTGATCTCGTCGGCCTTCTGCTGGGCGCGGCCCGGGTCGGCCTGCTGTGACTTCCGGGCCTGCTGGCTTTTCTCGATCGGGTCATAGCCGAGCGCCGCCACACAGTCGCCGTAGAGGCCGGTGGCCTTCGCCGGCTTGTCCCGGCCCAGGGCCCGGCTCAGGGTGCCGAGGTCGAGGCCGATGCGGGCCCGGCCGCACTCCGTGGCCAGCTGTTCGGCGCGGGGCAGGTCTCCGGCCGAGCGCGCGGTGGCCACCATCTGGGGCAGGAAAAGGCTGCGGTCCCCGAGACGGTCGGCGCCCCGCTCGAGCGTGTCCAGCGCTGCCGGATAATCCTGGCGGCCTGTCTGGTAGGACGCCCGCCACAGGTAGGCGGTGCGGGGTGCCAGCGCCGTGTCCGACCAGGCCACCGCACGCTGCTCGGCTTCCGCCGGGCGACGCTGGGCCTCGAGCCAGCTGCCCATGGCCAGGTTCAGGTGGGGCGACAGGGGCTCGCCGCCCGCTGCTGACGCAAAGAGCAGGGCCGCCTCCGCCTGGGCCGTCTGGGGCGCCGGGCTGTTGGTCGCCCTGAGCACCGCCAGCGCCGCCCGGTCGGCCTCGAGGAGCCTGCCGCCGGCACCGTCGCGCAGCTCCGCGGCAAAGCGCGGCGAGCGGCGCGTCTTGTCGCGCCGGCCGGTGCTCGTCTGCTGCACGTACTCGAGCACCGCGGTCGTGCGCTGTTCCGGCGGATCGTAGTCGGTACCCCAGCCGGCGAGGCCGTTGAAGAGGGTCTCGATGACGCCGGCCTCGGCATCACTGCCCGCCTGCCTGAGGGCTGCCCGGGTGCTGTCCCTGACGCTCGTCCGGGCGGACGCCGGCCGCGGTGCGGGGGCCTTTGCACCGGCCTTCTTCAGGGCCTCCTGGCGCAGCCGCTCCACCCGGTCGCTGCGCACCGCGTGGGCCGCGTCGATGCGGGCAAAGAGGCTGCTGAAGGCGGCCACGTCGTAGTTCGCGTCCCGGACCATCTCCACGCCGGCGAGGTCGGCTTCGCGCTCCTGCCCGCGGTTCCACGACGGCGACACCAGATCCGACCAGACGGTACCCACCGACTGGGTGGTGGACAGCGCCTCCTGCGCAAAATTGCTGAGCTGGCCGGGCTTGAGCGTCGACCTGTTGGCCCGCCCGTCCACCGCGCCCGCGATCACGCCCAGCGTCTCCACCGTGTACGGAATGCGCTGCACCAGGCCCCTGGTCTGCGCATGACGTGCTATCACGTGGGCCAGCTCGTGGCTGAGGGCCGCGGCCAGCTCGTCTTCGCTCTCCACCTGGCGCAGCACGGCCGAGCCCACCACGATGTTGCCCCGGGCGTCGGTGAACACGGTGAACTCGTCGGTCGACTGCACCAGAAAGCGGGGGACGGGCGGCGGATCCTCCCGGGTGGCGAGCAGGGCGGTGGCGATGTCGGTGAGGTAGCTCTCGATGGCCGGCGACGACATGAAGACCATGTCGCGACCCAGATAATCGCGCAGCGCCTCGGCCTGTTCGCTGGCCTGCTGCCCGGCCGGTACGGCCGCCGGCGCCGGATCCTGCTTCGACTTGCCCCAGCCCCGCGGCCGGTCGTCGTCCGCCGAGGCCATGCCGGCCAGCGCCAGCAGCAGGCCGGCAGCGAGTTGTTGCGGACAGCTGTGCATGACGGATCTCCTCTGCGCGGCAGGGTGTTCAGCGCGTCTTCGGGGCCGGCGGCGCGGGCGCCACGCAGTCCTGCGGGGCCTTGGGGTCGATGCCCGCCACGGCCGGTTCGGTGTGGTCGGCGGCCCGGGAGCTGGCCGTCTGCACGCAGATCCGGCGGGGCGCCTGCTGGCCATCCACGCTGATCTTCAGCTCCGCCCGGTCCAGCCACTGCTCCTCGCCGGATACCAGCCTCACCTTGACGAGCCCGTAGCTTTCATCACAGCCCAGCAGTTCGCTGCCCATCACGAGCTGCTCCCGGCCGATCTCCGCGATGAACTTGCCGTTGGCATCGTAGACGCCCACCTGATCGGCCACCGTGCCGCTCAGGGTCATGCCCGCCAGGCTGCACTCGGCCGTGGCCGTGGCCACCGTCGCGAAGCACAGGGCCAGTGTCGGCAACAGTCTGTTCATTGCTGTTCTCCGTCAGGGAGTTGAGGCGGGGCGGCATCGGGGCTGCCGGACCGGAGACGGAGTCCCCAGCGGACCGCCCGGTCGAACTGGCCGCGAAACTCGAGGAAATGCAGCCGGTCGAGATAGGGCTGCAGCGCCGGTCCGAGGGCGGACAGGCGATGGGGAAACTGCTTCAGGTCCTCCTGCCGGAAATACTGCTTCACGGTGGTCGCGAAGGCCAGCCCGATCAGGATCATGCCGATCCAGTTCGAGGGCGCGACGCCGAAGCGCACCAGCAGCGCCGCGCCGCCGGCCAGCAGCGCCACCACCAGCAGGTAGATCAGGGTCTGCATCGGCATCAGCAGGTCAATGGCAATGCCCACGACGATCGCCGCGAACACCGACCCGGCCGAGGCCCCGGAGCGGTGGAGAAACCAGGCGATGAAGATCCAGATCAGCAGTCCCGCCAGTGATGCCCAGCGCTTCTTCGGTTCGTCCAGAACGATCACGAGGATGGGCACGCCGAAGGCCATGAGGGCCAGCAGCAGCAGGGCCAGCGACAGCAGGAAACCGTCGGACAGGTCGCTGGCGTAGCGCTCGCCCAGCGACACCAGGTTGTCCACCGCCGCCGCGTGCAGGATCACGCCGGGCACCTGGCCGTGCACGGGGCTCTGGTGCCAGTCGGACACGCCGGTCACGCGGGCACCCAGCAGCACGATCCTGTCCCGCAGGAGTTCGGCCACCGCCTCCGGATCCCCGTAGCGCACGACCGCGGCCGGCAGCACGGTCACGGCCGGGCAGGGCAGTGCCAGCTCCCGGCGCGGCGACCGGCGCAGGTCTTCGAATACACCCAGCACCAGCTGGGTGAAGCTGGTGCGCAGCGCCCGCCAGAACCCGGCCCCGCCCGCCGGGTCGGCGTAGGGCTGGCACACGCCAGCGGTGTAGAAGGGCTGCTGGGCCGCCGGCGGGAATGCCCCCCAGCGCACCACCAGCGGCGACCGGAAGGGTGCCGCCGCGGCCGGATCGATGCCGGCCCCGGGCATCCGGCAACCGGCCTCGCTACGCCCGCCGCGGCCGCACCAGGCCGCCAGCAGGGCCGCGGCGGGCGTGCGGGCGTCGGGATCACCCGGCAGGGAAAGCGGGTAGCGGTCACCGCAGCCCCACCAGCCGAGCAGCGCCACCTGCACCTGCTGCGGACGGCCCGCCGCCCAGGCCTGCAGCTCGGGCAGCAGGGACGCCGGGTCCTGCAGCGCCAGGCGCTGCTGCAGGTCGGCGTCCGGGCAGACGCCGGGCAGCAGGCTGTTGCGCAGCTCCGCCCGCAGCTGGGCCGCGAAGACGAGCGGCGTGGCCGTGAAGGAGGCGATCGGTGCCACCAGGTCGAGGGGCTCGTCCGTCGGGTCCGACCCGGCGCCGACGTCGGTGTGTTTCTGCCGGTAGAGGATGTCCAGGAACAGCGCGCCGGGGGATGCCTGCAGGATGCTCCGCAGCAGGCGCCCCTGGTCCGCGTAGGGCAGGGGCCAGCTCTTGCCCACCCGCTCGAGGTAGTCGTCGTCGATCATCACGACCACCACCTGCCCCGAGTCTTTGTAGAAGGGGGCGGTGATGCGCAGCGCCGCCTGCTCGGAGCGCTCTGCCGAAGCCGTTCCGATGCCGAAGGGATCGAGCAGCAGCGCGCAGTAGAAGCTCACGGCGATGAGCATCATGGTGAGCCAGCCCGGCCGCCGGTCGGGTTCCGCGGCACCGGCCACCGGGGGCGGTTGTTCGGGAGGTGCGCTGGCCAAGGGCTGCAGGCCTTTTTTACTTATTGTTCTGTACGGCTTGATCGCCCGGGGCCAGCCGGCCTGCGCCGGCAGCCACGGCCATTGCGCACCATCCTAGGCCATCGGGCGCGACTGCGCATCCCCGGGCGCCGCGGGGACACAGACCTTATCGATCGCCACTGGAGCCTTGTCGCCGTACAAATCCATCAATTAGGCTGGCGACGGTTCAACGACCGGGGGGTGCACCGCTGATGCTCGGCAGATTTTCAGGGGCCGCTCTCCTGCCCGTCGCCATCCTGACCTTGAGCGCGTGCGGCGGTGGCGGGGGTGGCGGCGGTCCATCACTCACTCTGCAACTCACCCCGTCCAGCGTCGCCGTTTCCGTTCTTCAGGGCCAGACCGCAAGTTTCGTGACCCTGGGATCGGTGACCGGCGAGGTCGATGGGGTCGTCAACGTGCTGATCGTGGACACGGCGGGCGTCATCAGTCCGGACGTGGTGATCCAGCAGATCGGTGACGACTATCAGGCCACTTTCAGCACCGCGGCGACGCTTGTACCCAATACCTATACGGGCAGCATTGCCATCCGGCTGTGCGGCGGCACGCCGCCGGCCTGCGGGACCGAATATGGCCGCGCAGACCTGGCCTACACCATCACGGTACTGCCGGTCCCGGTGCCGACGGTCACCGGCATCGCACCCACCCAGAGCGCGGCCGGCGGAGCGGGCTTCACGCTCAGCGTCCAGGGCAGCAGCTTCTTCCCGTCATCCGTCGTCCGCTGGAACGGGCAGCCGCTGGCAACGACGTACGTCTCGGCCACCGAGCTGTGGGCCACCGTGAACGCCGCCGCCGTCGCCGATGGCGGCACCCGGGCCGTGACCGTGTTCACACCAGCGCCCGGTGGTGGCACGTCCGGCAGTACGACCCACACGGTGTTCAATATCGTGCCGTCGCTCGCTGTCGTCAGCCCCTCACTCACCGCGGCCGGCTGTGGTGCGTTCACCCTCACCGCCGTCGGTACCGGGTTCGTGCCGTCGTCCGTGCTGAACTGGCAGGGCAGCCCCCTGGCCACGACCTTCGTGACGGCGACCACCCTGCGTGCGACGGTGCCCGCCTCCCTGCTCGCCAGCGCGGGCAGCCGCACCGTCACCGTCGTGTCGCCCGCTCCGGGTGGCGGCTCGTCGGCCGGCCGATCCGTGACGGTGAGCCCGGCCGGCGAGCCTACGACCCAGGCCGTGGCGTATCAGGTCGATGCCGGGCACACCGGCGTCGCCAGTTCGCTATGCCCCGACAGCCTGGCTGACGACCCGCTCTGGGACGTGCCGGTCGGCGGGACTGCCTCCTACCCGCTGATTGCCGGCGGCCGGGTGTTTGTCACGGTAGCGAGCCCCGCGCCCTCCAATGAGACGGTGCTGCTGGCCCTCGACGCGAACAGCGGTACCGTGCTCTGGGGTCCCGTTGTGGTTGCCGGTGACGCCGGGTTCTACGGCCGGGCGGACGCCGCCTTCGCCAATGGCACTGTCTTCGTGGCGGCCAACCGGGACCCGGCCCTGCCGGTGAATGTGGACAACGGCGCGCGTCCGGGTTCCGTGCAGGCCTACTCGGCGGCCACCGGCACACTGCTCTGGCGGACCGCGATCGAGCAGAACGGGTCCAGTACCGACGTCGGCGGGCCGGTGGCCGCCAACGGACGTGTGTACATCAACGTCCGTACGGCCGTGGGTACGCTGCAGGCCTTCGACCAGGCGACGGGCGCGCGGCAGATAGTCGTCAGTGCCGGCTTCGGCAGTGCCCGGCCGCCGGCAGTGACGGCCGATGCGGTGATTCTCAGTGACCCCTGCGGAACCGCCGCCTTCAGCCCGGCGACCGGCGACCCGCTCTGGTCGCAGTCCGAGGGGTGCAGCACCGGGGCCATTGGTGTCCCGATCATTGCCGGCGACGCGGTCTATTCCGCCACCGGCGGCTTCGGCGATCCCTTCCTCGCCTACGCCCTGGCGGATGGCAGCCCGCTCGGCGGGTACACCCGCTACCGCGTGCCGGCGATCCGGGACGGCGTCAGCTACGGACCCACCGCGACCGGCCTGATCCAGGCCACGACCGTTGCCACGGGTGTCGCGCTCTGGAGCTGGCCCCCGAACCCGGGCTTCGGCTTCCAGGACGTGACGCCGATCGTCGTGAATGGCCTGGTGTTCAGCGGCACCGCATCCCCGGGCACGCTGAACGCGCTGGATGCCGCCACCGGCATCCGGGTATGGCAGCGGGCCACCGGGGGTACGTTGCCGTCGGGGCCCCAGCTGGCAAGTTTCCCGATGCCCGGCCTCGCCGCGGGGGAGAACCTGCTGGTGGTGCCGACGGGCACCCGCCTCCAGGCCTACCGGATCGGCGCGGAGCCCTGAGGCGGCCGCTTACCGCCGGGCCTTGCGCCGCCGGTACATGCCAAGCGCAGCGAGGCCGCTCATCAGCAGGAAGTGGGTGGCGGGAAGGGGCACGACCGCCATCGATTCCCGATAGTCGATGCCGCTGCCGGAGAGCAGCGAGAAATTCCCGACCACGCTGCCGCCGCTCGTGATCTGGTCGATGCCGCCCCAGCGCAGCGTGTTGGCGTAACTGGCAAGCCCGGTGGCGGCCCCCTGCACGGCGAACTGGTCCCACGATATGGCCTGGGCGGTGGCCTTGGCCTTCAGCGTATAGCCGAGATAGAACTCCTGGCCAAAGATGAAGGGAATCTCCACGTCCAGGCTCCCGAACTGGTAGTAGCCATTGGCCGGGCTGCCGCTGATCGTGCTGGCGCCTGCAAAGGCATAGGCACAGTAGCCGGCGCCCGACAGGCACTGGCCCGCCGGGACCTGGCCGCTGGTCGGGGTGAGCCCCTCACCGCTGATGGACAGCGTGGCAAAGGCGCTCTCGAAGTTCTGGGCGTTCTGCCCGAAGGCCTGCACGTACAGGTTGCCGTCCAGGATCAGGCTGGCCGTGAGGTAGCCTGACTGGCCGGTGCGTCCCGGGCTGTCGATGATGACCGCATCCCACCACTCGGCGCTGGCCTCGGCGGTGCCGGCGCCCGAGTTCTGCACGCCGCCGGCCGTGTTCACCGCAACGCTGGCAGAAACGCCGGCAAGCCCGCCGCTGGCCGAGCCGATCGCGTAGCTGGCCGTGCTGGTCAGCGGCGAGCCCGCAAGGCCCGTGGTGCTGCTGCTGGTGGTGAGTACACCGGTGGCTGCATCCGCCTCGACCCGGTCGGGGCTGTCCGCCTGGTAGGTCGAGATCTCGGACGATGCCCCCGGTGGCCGGTAGGCCGCAGACGCCGTGGTGGACGCGCGGGCCGATGCATCCCCTGTCCACAGGCTGGCACCCTCGGCCGGGTGAATGGCAAGGCCGGCGAGCAACAGGCCGAGGGCCGGAAGTGCAGGACGAATGGCGGGGCGGGCGACGGGGACGGAATGCATGCGGGGACCTCAGCCGGTTCTTGTTGATGTGTTTTCCGCACCATCGCACGGACCAGCACGCGGCGGCAAGCCGGAAAAACCCTGTGCTTTACCTAATCACGGCAGCGGTCGATGAAGTCCGTGAACCACGCCTCGGGTTCGCATCCAAAGACCCGGTTCCGTCCCCGCCATTCAAAGCCGACCGACTGTGCATGCAGGGCGTGATGGGGCAGCAGGAGGCGGGCGCGCTGCACCGGACCCAGCCGTCCTTCCACCAGCGCCAGGTAGTCATCCTCGTTTCCTCCGTAAAGCTTGTCGCCCACGATCGGGTGGCCGAGGTGTGCGAGGTGGATACGGATCTGGTGCTTGCGGCCGGTGTGGGGCATGACCTGCAGCTGGGAGTAAGGCGATCCGTCGCGCATGAAACGCGCCAGCACCTCGTAGTCTGTCCGGGATGCCGCCCCGTCGGCCCGCACGCAATCCTTGATGGCGACCCGGCTCGTCTCGTCCCTGCCGAGCGGTGCCCCAATGCTGCCGCGGTCCGCTGCCACATGGCCGTGGACGATCGCCCGGTACTCCTTGCTGACCTGGCGGGTCTCCCACAGCCGCCGGAGTTCGCGGGCCACGGTGCTGCTGCGGGCCACCACGATCACGCCGCTGGTCTCCCGGTCCAGCCGGTTGATCAGGTGGGCCTCGGCGTCGCGTCCCAGATGCAGCCGCACCCGGCCGATCAGGCTCGACAGCTCGCCGTTCTTGCTCGGGTGACAGACGAGGTCAGCCGGCTTGTTCACGACCAGCAGCTCGGGGTCCTGGTGGAGGATCGGGAAGAGGCTGCCCACGGACGGCACTCTGCCGCCGATTGCCGGCCGTGAACAGCGGCCGAGGGGCCGTCATATCGTGCCCACCCGGCCTTTCGAATCCCGCCCGAACCCGCGTATCATTGCCGGCCATCGCCGGGCGGCGTATGTCCCTGCCGCTCTTCGGAAAAACCGACTGATCCCAGCCTGCAGCCGAGGTGGCCATGTCGCTGACCATTGGAGTCCCGCGCGAGATTCATCCGGGCGAGAAGCGCGTCGCCACGGTTCCCGAGGTGGTGGAGAAGCTCATCAAGCTGGGCTTTGCCGTCACCGTGGAATCCGGAGCCGGCGCGGGCGCCAATCTGGATGACGAGGCCTACAGGGCTGCCGGCGCCGGGATCGCGCCGGATGCGGCCGCCCTCTGGCAGGCGGCGGATGTCATCTTCAAGGTGCGGGCGCCCACGGCGGAAGAGATCGCCCTGATGAAGCCCGGCACCACGCTGATCAGCTTCGTCTGGCCGGCGCAAAACCCGGAACTGATGCAGCAGCTGGCCGCACGCCAGCTCACCGTGCTGGCCATGGACAGCATCCCGCGCATCTCCCGGGCCCAGAAGCTGGACGCGCTGTCGTCGATGGCCAATATTGCCGGCTACCGGGCGGTGATCGAGGCCGCCCACCACTTCGGCCGCTTCTTCACCGGGCAGATCACCGCGGCCGGCAAGGTGCCGCCCGCCAAGGTCTTCGTCATCGGTGCCGGTGTCGCGGGCCTGGCCGCGCTGGGCGCGGCCGTGAGCCTGGGCGCCATCGTGCGGGCCAACGACACGCGGCCGGAGGTGGCCGACCAGGTGAAGTCCATGGGCGCCGAGTTCGTGCCCGTGGACTACCAGGAGGAGGGCACCGGCGTGGGCGGCTACGCGAAGGTGATGAGCGAGGGCTTCCAGAAGGCGCAGCTCGCCACCTTCGCGAAGCAGGCCGCCGACGTGGACATCATCATCACCACGGCGCTGATCCCGGGCCGGCCGGCGCCGAAGCTGATCACCGCCGACATGGTGAAATCCATGCGCGCGGGCAGCGTGATCGTGGACCTGGCCGCCGAGCAGGGCGGCAACTGCGAGCTCACCGAGCCCGGCCAGGTGGTGGTGCGTCACGGCGTCACCATCATCGGCTACACGGACCTGCCGAGCCGCCTGTCGCGGCAGGCGTCCACGCTCTACGCCACCAACCTGCTGCGGCTCGCCGAGGAGCTGTGCAGGGGCAAGGACGGACAGATCAACGTCAACTTCGACGACGAGGTGCTGCGGGGCGCCACGGTGATCAAGGCCGGCGAAGTGACGTGGCCGCCGCCACCGCCGAAGATCGCGGCGGCGCCGCCCCCGGCAAAAGCGGCCCCAGCCGCGCCGGTGCCGGCGAAGAAGGCCGGCCACGGCGCCGGGGAACCGGCTTCGGCCCGCAGCCTGGCCCTGATCTTCGGCGCCGGAGCGCTGATCTTCTGGCTGATCGGCGCCTGGGCGCCCGCGTCCTTCCTGGCCCACTTCACGGTATTCGTGCTGGCCTGCTTCATCGGCTACATGGTGATCTGGAACGTCACGCCGGCGCTGCACACGCCGCTGATGAGCGTGACCAACGCCATCTCCAGCATCATCGCGGTGGGCGCGCTGGTGCAGATCGCCCCGCCGCTCGATGCTGTCGAGGGCCGGCCCTCCGGCTGGATCCTGGGGCTCGCGGTGCTGGCGCTCGCGCTCACCGCCATCAACATGTTCGGCGGCTTCGCGGTGACTCGCCGCATGCTGGCGATGTTCCGCAAGTAGGGGTTCTGATATGTCCGCCAGCCTGGCCTCGGTGGCCTATCTCGGTGCCACCCTGCTCTTCATCCTGAGCCTCGGGGGCCTTTCGAATCCCGAGACCTCCCGGCGCGGCAACCTCTTCGGCATGGTGGGCATGACCCTGGCCGTGCTGGCCACCGTGCTGGGCCCGCGGGTCACCGCCGCGGGCCTGCCCTGGATCATCGGCGCGCTGCTCGTGGGCGGCAGCATCGGCCTCTACGCCGCCCGCAAGGTGCAGATGACCCAGATGCCGGAGCTGGTGGCGCTGATGCACAGCCTGGTGGGCCTCGCCGCCTGCCTGGTCGGCTTTGCGAGCTACATAGACACCTCCACCGTCTATGCGGGCGCCGAGAAGACCATCCACGAGGCCGAGATCTACATCGGCATCCTGATCGGTGCCGTCACCTTCTCCGGTTCGGTGATCGCCTTTGGCAAGCTGTCCGGGAAGATCGGCGGCAAGCCCCTGCTGCTGCCGGCCCGCCACGGGCTGAACCTGATCGGCCTGCTGGTCGTGATCTGGTTCGGCTATGCCTTCCTGCAGGCGCCGGACATCGCCGCCGGCATGACGCCGCTGATCGTGATGACGGTGATCGCACTGCTGTTCGGCATCCACATGGTGATGGCCATCGGCGGTGCCGACATGCCGGTGGTGGTCTCCATGCTCAACAGCTACTCGGGCTGGGCGGCGGCGGCCACGGGCTTCATGCTGGCCAACGACCTGCTGATCGTCACCGGCGCGCTGGTGGGCAGCTCGGGCGCGATCCTCTCCTACATCATGTGCCGGGCCATGAACCGCAACTTCCTGAGCGTCATCGCCGGCGGTTTCGGCACCGGCGAGGGCGCTGCCCCTGCCGCGGCCGGCGCCCAGCCGGCGGGCGAGGTGACGCCCGTCAGCGCGGTGGAAACCGCCGAGCTGCTGCGCACGGCAAAGAGCGTGGTGATCGTGCCCGGCTACGGCATGGCCGTCGCCCAGGCCCAGCACACCGTCTACGAGATCACGAAGTGGCTCCGGGAGCAGGGCGTCAACGTGCGCTTCGGCATCCACCCCGTCGCCGGCCGCATGCCCGGGCACATGAACGTGCTGCTCGCCGAGGCCAAGGTGCCCTACGACATCGTGCTCGAGATGGACGAGATCAACGACGACTTCCCCGACACCGACGTGGCCATGGTGATCGGCGCCAACGACATCGTGAACCCGGGCGCCGAGGACGACCCCGCGAGTCCCATCGCCGGCATGCCGGTGCTGCAGGTCTGGAAGGCGAAGACCTCCATCGTGATGAAGCGCTCGATGGCCTCCGGCTACGCCGGCGTCGACAACCCGCTCTTCTATAAAGAGAACAACCGCATGCTCTTCGGCGATGCGAAGAAGATGCTGGACGAGGTGCTGGGGGGGCTGAAGGGCTAATCTGGGTCAAGGCCGCATTCAACGCCCGGAAAAGGAGTTCTGCCGTGAATCCGCAAAAACTGCTTGAACAGTTCCTCGGCCCCAACCTCCTCGCCGACCTGGGTCGCCGAAGCCCGGCGGGGGGCGTTTCCGCGGGCGGTCAGGGGCCGCAGCAAACGCCTGACGGCAACAGTATCGGCGAATTGATTGGCCAGGCGATGGGCAGTCTGGGCGGCCAGCCCTCGGCCCGGCGCGGCGACTTCGGTATGCCCGGAGGCGCGCTCGGTGGCCTTGCGGCCGGGGGGCTGATCGGTGTGCTGCTCGGCCAGAAAAAGTTCCGAAGGATGGCCGGCGGCGCGCTCGGCTACGGCGGCGCCGCCGCGCTCGGCGCCCTGGCGTACCGGGCGTATCAGAACTGGCAGGCCGGCCAGCAGGTTGGACAGGCTCCGCTGGCAACGGCCGCCGATGTGCCCCAGGAGGGATCACTTTTCGCGCCGGAAACCGGTGCCGATGGCAGGCCGTTCGCCCTCGCGCTGATCCGGTCGATGATTGCTGCCGCCAACGCTGACGGGCATATCGGGCCAGAGGAGCAGAAACAGATCTTCGAAGCGGCCAATCGTGGCGGGCTTGACGCCGATGACAAGGCCTTCATCTTCGACGCGCTCCAGAATCCACTCGCGCCCGATCGCCTTGCTGCACTGGCCGGTAATCAGGAACAGGCCACCGAACTCTATCTGGCGGCGCGCATAGCTATAGACCCCGACCACCCGGACGAAAAGCTGTTCCTGCACAACCTCTCCCGGTCATTGAATCTGCCGGGCGACCTCGTGAGTCATCTGGATGCCCAGGTGGCGCGGAATTCCGCTACTGACCGTTAAAGGCGAGCCCGGGTTCCGGTCGTGGTTCGCGCAGGCGCGCGCGATCTTCGCGGGGCCGAAGCTGATATCCCATTCACTGCCTTGTTGTCCGTGTATGCAGAACCTCAATTCCGCCGGGCGTTGATACCCCCGGATCCGTCTTAAGGATTCCCTAAGACTCGACCGGCACAGTGGCCCCGTCACCCAGGAGTACGGAGGCCGTCATGCCCAACCCAACGGAACTGGTACGCAGCGTCTACGACCCGCTGCTGAGAGTGCTGCACTGGTGGATTGCAGCCAGCATCCTCGCCCTCGTTGCCACCAGCCAGCTTGCCGAACTGTTCGAGGACGGCGCCCTGGAGCAGGTGCTCTGGAACGGGCACGTGCTGTCCGGCTACGCACTGACTTCAGGCCTGCTCGCGCGCCTGCTGTGGGGGCTGGTCGGACCTCCCAGCGCGCGCTGGCGGGATCTGTGGCATCCCGCCACCTGGATCGATGCACTGCGCCGACTGCGCCTCCCGTCGATCCAGCGCTTCGGCCACGATCCGCTCGCGAGTCTTGCCTACCTGGCCGCCTACGCACTGATGGCGCTGATGCTGGTCACCGGGCTGGGGCTGACGGCCACGGAGTTCCAGGGCGGGCCGTTCGCCGGCTGGCTGGGCGGTGCGGGTTGGCTGGAAGAAGTCCTCGAAGAACCGCACGAAGCCGGCTTCGCCCTCTTGCTCGGGTTCATCGGCCTGCACCTGGTGGCGCTGGTGTTCCATCGCCTGCGGGGCGAGCGCGTTGCCCAGAGCATGATCACCGGCAAACAGTACCGTGCAGTGGAACAGGGGAGCGACCATGTCTGAAGCGGGAATGATGAGTGGACTGATCGTGCTGTGCGGCCTGCTGGCCCTGCCCGCTGCCGCAGCCGATTCGGCACGCAGCCAGCAGGACCGCTACGCCGCGGTGGCCGGCGTGCAGGCCTTTTCCGCCAGCCGCGGCTCGGCGCTGTACCGCACCGGGCACGCCGGCCGCAACGGCGGAACGGTGAGCTGCGCCGACTGTCATGGTGCTGATCCGCGCCAGCCGGGCAAGACCCGTGTCGGCAAGCGGATCGAGGCGCTTGCGCCGTCGGCGAACCCGGAGCGCTTCAGCGACGCGGCAAAGACTGAAAAATGGTTCCGCCGCAATTGTCAGGATGTGCTGCAGCGTGAATGCACGCCGCAGGAAAAGGGCGATTTCATCGCCTGGCTGATCAGCGTCAAATGAGGAGCATGAAACATGAACTATCTGTGGCGTGGCGTGCTGGTGGTGGGGTCGGTGGCAGCATTGAGCCTGGCGGCATTCTCGTTGCCGGTGGGCGAGGCGCGCGGCGACAGCGACGAGCGTGAGGTTCGCGACACGCTGATTCCGGAGGGCGCGAGCAAAGCCTGGCAGCAGGAGTGCGCCAGCTGTCACATCGCTTTCGCGCCGGCCTTCCTGCCGAAAGCGTCGTGGCGAGCGATGATGGGCAACCTGGACGATCATTTCGGCGACAATGCCAGCCTCGATCCCGCGACGCGCGACGAGATCCTGCGCTTTCTCGAAGCCAATGCCGCCGACAGCGGCAGCAGCAAGGCGGGGCGACGGGTCATGCGTTCGCTGCCACCCGGCGCCGCCCCCCGGCGCATCACCGAAACCCGCTGGTTCGTCAACGAACATGACGAGGTGTCGCGCGCAACCTGGAAGCGCGAGTCGGTGGGCTCCCCCGCCAACTGTGCCGCCTGCCACAGGCAGGCGGAAAAGGGGCAGTTCGACGAGCACCGGGTTAGCATTCCGAAATGACAACCTCGGGTCCCGGGCGCGCATGCGTATTCTTCTGGTAGAGGACGACGCCCTGCTCGGTGACGGGCTCAAGGCCGGGCTGAACGGGGCCGGCTACGCCGTCGACTGGGTGCGCGATGGCGAGGCGGCGGTGGCGGCGCTCGCCGCCGAGACTTTTGCCGCCGTGGTGCTCGACCTGGGCCTGCCGCGGCGCGATGGCCTGTCGGTGCTGCAGTGGCTGCGCGCAAGACGCGATGCCACGCCGGTACTGATCCTCACTGCCCGCGATCAGGCCGGCGACAAGGTGCGTGGCCTCGATCTGGGTGCGGACGACTACGTCATCAAGCCCTTCGACCTCGACGAGATGGCGGCACGGCTGCGCGCGCTCATCCGCCGCGCCCACGGCAGGCCGCAGCCGCTGCTGCACCTCGGCGAGGTGACGCTGGATCCGGCGGCGCGCACCGTCACGCGTGGCGGGGAGGCGGTCAGCCTGACCGGGCGCGAATTCGACCTGCTGCATCTGCTGCTGGAGAACACGGGCCGCGTGTTGACCCGCCAGGCGCTGGAGGAGCAGCTCTATACCTGGGGCGAGGCGGTGGAAAGCAATGCGCTCGAGGTCCACGTCCATCACCTGCGGCGCAAGCTGGGCGGTGACCTGATCCGTACCGTGCGCGGGGTGGGCTACACGGTGTCCGCCGGGTGAATCCGTTGACGGCCGCGCCCTATTCCCTGCGCCGCCGCCTGGTGCTGCTGCTGATCGCCGCGGTGGGGGCGATCTGGCTGGTCTCCGCGATGGCGGCCTACAGGCTCGCCCACGACCAGGCGGACGTGCTGTTCGACGCCCAGCTGACCCAGGTGGCCGAGACCATGCTGGCCATCGTCGCGGGCGGTGAGGTGGAGGAATTCGTCGACGAGCTGGAAGAACATGCCGGCCACAGCGAAGTGCCGATAGCCTTTGAAATCTGGAGCATCCGGCGCGGCCGGACGCGGCTGCTGACGGGCTCCCCGGGCGCCAGGTCCCCATTCCCGCAGGTGATCGACGGCTTCAGCGAGCGGGACTATGCGGGCGCGAGCTGGCGCTTCCATGCGGTGCAGGATCGCGAGGGTGAATACCGCGTGGTGGTGGGGCAGGCGCACGCCGCGCGCGAACACCTGGCGCGCAGGATCGGCCTGAACCTGCTGTTGCCCGCGGCACTTGCCCTGCCGCTGATGGCCTTTGCAGTGTGGTGGGGGGTGGGACGCGCAATGCGCCCGCTGGAAGCGGTGGCGCGCCAGGTCGGCGCACTGGATCCGCAGCGGCTGACGCCGGTGGAGCAGGGCGAGCCCCTGCCGCGCGAGGTCGCGCCGCTGCGTGACGCCCTCAATGCCCTGATCGAACGGGTTGCCCGCGCCTTCGACAACGAGCGCCGCTTTACCGCCGATGCCGCCCACGAACTGCGCACGCCGCTTGCCGCGCTCCGGGTGCAGGCGCAGGTCGCGCAGCGCAGCGCGGTAACGGCTGATCGCCAGCATGCGCTGGACCAGGTCATTGCCGGCGTGGACCGCATGACCCATCTGGTGGACCAGCTGCTGACCCTGGCGCGGGTCGATCCGGGGAATGCGCACGTCGTCGCCGGGCCGGTCGATCCCGCTCCGGTGGCTGCGCGGGTTTGCGCCGAACTGGCGCCGGCGGCTGCGCGTCGCGGGCAGCAGCTGGAAGTCGACGATCGCGGTGCCTGTCTCGTCTCCATCCAGCCCGCATGGCTGGAAGTCGCGCTGCGCAATCTGGTGGACAACGCCCTGCGCTACGCCGGCGACGGGGCCCAGGTCCGGGTGTCGATCCGGCCCGAGGGCGGGGCGTGCGTCATCGCGGTGGAAGACGACGGGCCGGGCATTGCCCCCGGGCTGCGCCCGGCACTGCTGCAGCGCTTTGCCCGCGGCGAGGACGTGGATGCGCAAGGCTGCGGGCTCGGGCTGTCCATCGTGGCGCGCATCGCGACCCTGTCCGCTGCCCGATTCGAGCTGGACGACGGCCTGCCGCGCGCCGATGGCGGGCACGGGCTGGCGGTGCGGCTGCGCTTCGGCGCCTGATCCGTCAGGGGCTCGACAGCTTCAGCCCGATGAGTCCGGCGAGAATCAGCGCCAGGCTCAGCAGGCGGCCGGCGTTGGCCGGTTCGCCAAAGAGCATGATGCCGAGCGCCGCAGTGCCTATCGCGCCCACGCCCACCCACACCGCGTATGCCGTGCCGACGGCCAGTGACTTCATGGCGAGCCCCAGCAGCCCGAGACTCACGATCGCCGCCAGCACCGTGACCGCCGACGGCCAGAAGCGCGTGAACCCTTCGGAGTACTTGAGCCCGATGGCCCACGCCACCTCGAACAGGCCCGCCAGCACGAGCAGTATCCAGGCCATGGCAGCCCCCCCCGGGGCCAACCGGACTAGCGGTGATATTCGCCGGAACGTTCGGGCTGGTAGGTGACGGCCTTGATGCGCACCCGCAGCGCGCCACCACCGGGCTTGGGCCACTCGATTTCGTCCCCCTGGGACAGCCCGAGCAGCGCACTGCCCACCGGCGCGAGAATGGAGATCTTGGTGCCCGAGGCGTCGACGTCCCTGGGATACACGAGCGTCAGGCAGAACTCCTCCGAGGACGATTCAACCTCGAAGCTCACGGTCGAATTCATCGTCACGACCGTGGGCGGGACGTCCTTCGGGTCCACGACTTCCGCGCGCGCGAGTTCGGCTTCGAGGTCGCCCTTGCCCGGGAATGCATGATCCGGCAATGACGCCACGAGCCGCTCGAGCCGCTCGACATCGAGCGCGGAGAGGATGACCTTCGGTTTCTTGTGCACGCCTGCGTTCTCGCACCAGTTTATGGGCTGCATTGTATAGCGTTGGTGGGCCTGGCACACCCTCGCGGGCCGGGCGGCCCGCGGCCTGCCCCCGGGCGGATGCTCAATCCGCCCGATCGAGCCGGACCAGTTCCTTCGGCGGCAGCGTCTGCAGGTAATCCCAGATCGCACCGAGGTCTTCATCGGACATGCCGGAGAACTCCACCCAGTTCATCTCCGAGTTGTCCTCCTCTTTCACCGGAAAGGGCGCGGTGGTGAGCCGGAAACGGGCGATGAACAGCTCCTTCGTCCAGTCGCCGAGGCCGTCGGGGTGCGGCGTCAGGTTCTTCGAGTAGTGCATGTCGCGGCCCATGAAGAAGGGCACACCGCCGGCCATGAGCCGGCCGGGCACCGGATTCACGCTGCGGCGTATCCGCGGCGTGTGGCAGAACTCGCAGCGCGCGATCTTCGTCAGGTACTGGCCCCGGGCAACGGTGTCCGAGCGGTCCACGGCGGGTACGGGGCCATCCAGCGGCCGGGGATAAAGGCGGTTGAGCACATTGAGGGGAAAGTCCAGCTGCCGCTCAGGCCGGAAGGACTTCACCGGCGGCTGGGCCCGCAGGTAGGCGATGACCGCCGCCACGTCCTCGTCCGACATGCCCGTGTACATGAACCAGGGCATGATGGGGAAGAGCGCGTCGCCGTCCCGGCTGACGCCCTCGCGGATGGCCCTCGCGATCTCGCCGTCCGTCCAGGCGCCTATACCCGTCTCCGCGTCCGGCGTGATGTTGCGTATGCACAGCCGGCCGGGGAATCCGCCCGAGCCAAAGTTGATGCCGACGGGCTTGCTGTCCCGGTCCAGGCACGGCCGGCCGGCGCCCAGCGGCGGCCGGGCCGGCCCGCTGTACATCGTCCAGTCCCGTTCGGAATGGCAGTCAAAGCACAGCAGTACCTCATTCACCAGGTAGTCGCCGCGGGCGACCTGTTCCGGGGTGTAGGCGACAGGCAGCTCGGGCGCGGGCCGGGCGCGGGGCAGGAAACCGTAGAAGTAGATCAGGGCGCCAACGACGCCCAGTACCAGGAGCAGGGCAACCGGCTTGAGGAGCGAGCGCATGCAGGACGACCCGGCGGGATGACCACGGTAGGCAAGAGTAACCGGGCGCGGCCGATATTACATAAGCCAAGGATTGATGTTTGGGCGATTGCGAGTACGCTCCTTCTCTACAAGAAGCCAGAGGGCATCTGGTCTGGGGGAGCTGTCAGTGTGTGACACACGAACCTCCTCGCATCTGCTTTGTGTCGCGGAGCGCCGCCTCGCGACTGGATCGTCCGGATCGGGGGACTGCTGACCATGAGCAAGATCATTTCCGTGGCGCTGATCGCGAGCCTGGCCGCTGCCGCGTCGTCCGCCGCGGCCGCCATGGTCCTCGAGCCGACTGACGACGCCCTTGTCCACTCCTTTACGCCCGACACCAACTATGGGGACAACCCCGGGCTCGCCGGCGGCGGGGTCTTCAACGGCGCCGAACAGTGGGTCTCCTTCCTGCGCTTCGACCTGTCCGGCATTCCGGCGGGGCAGACCGTCACCAGCGCAACGCTGAACCTCTTCCAGTTCCTGGGCGGAGGCTTTGCACCGATCGGTGCCAGCGTCTACAGGGTGGCCAATGACAACTGGAACGAAGCGGCGGTGACGTGGAATTCGGCACCGGTCATCTTCGGCGTCGACCTGAATGACAACACGCGCATCAGCGCCAACGACAACGCGGGCACCACCTACCGGGGCTGGTCAGCGTGGGATCTGCTCGCCAGCGGCAAGTGGGATCCCGCAACCGACCTGGCCGACGGGGTGCTCAGCGTCGCGGTCTACAGCGACGCGTTCAGGGGCACCCAGACCCATAACTGGTGCAGCAAGGAGTCGGACCTGACCAACTGCCTGATTACCGGGATCGAGACAGGCCCCGTAACCGGGCTGCGCCGGCCGTATCTTGAAATCACCGCCGTGCCGCTGCCGGGGGCCTTCTGGCTTATCGCGACCTGCATCCTGGTCCTGGTTCCGCGCGCCTGGCGCCTCAGGCGCACCGCGTAATTCCCGGTGATCTGCGCCCGGGCGCACCCTCCAGGCGGGTAGGTAAAACACCAGCTACGTCATGATCGCGGCCGTCTGCTAGTGTGACGGGGATCTTTCCGGAGACTCCCTGGGTGCCCGTCATCGACGTTCCATCACAACGCCGGCCGGATCTGGCAGGGGTGGCGGGCGCGCTGCTGCTGGCCGCGCTGCCGCTGACCACGCCGGCCGCCGGCCGTGGGCCGGCACTCCTGCCCCTCGACGAGATCATCGTCACCGCACGCAAGCGCGAGGAGAGCATTCTCGAGGTGCCGGTCGCGGTCACGGCCTTCTCCGAGGAGGCGATCGGGAAGCTCGGCCTGGCGGATATCACGGATATCGCGCGCTTTACCCCCGGCTTTGCGCTGAATTCGGCGCTGGGCCGCCAGCCGGCCTCCTATCGCCCGGTCTTCCGCGGCGTCACCACGGTGCGCAATGGCGTAGGCAACGCCAACGCCGGCAACACCTTCGTGGATGGCGTCTACGTGGGCTCCGCATTGCTGAGCACCGAGCTGGAGAACGTCGAGCGGGTGGAGATCATGCGCGGGCCCCAGTCGGCGCAGTACGGCCGCAATACCTATGTGGGCGCCGTGAACTACGTGACCCGCCAGCCGTCGGCGACGCTCACGGGCAAGATCGCCGCGACCGTGGCCGAGCACGACACCTTCAATATGTCCGGCTGGGTCAGCGGGCCGATCGGTTCGGACCGGCTGCGCTTCGCACTGGGCGCGGGCCACCAGGAGTACGGCGGCGAGTGGAGCAACCAGCGGGACGGCAGCGACATCGGCGGCGAGCGGTCCGACGAGATGACGGGCAAGCTGCGGTTCGAGCCTCTCGACACCCTGGACATCACGCTCAAGGCAGGCTGGCAGCGCACTGACGACGATCACTTCGCCATCTACCTGCAGCCCTCCACGCTCAACAACTGCTGCGAACGCACGGCCGACGCTCCGCGCGCCCGCCAGTACTACATCGGCAAGGCGGTGGTGCAGGACCAGGTGAACCTGTACACGGACCTGCTGGAGGACAACGGCGGGGCGGGCACCGAACTGGACCGGGCGCTCGGCAGCCTGACCGTCAACTGGCGGGTGGGCGGATACACGCTGACCAGCCTCACCGGACTCATCAAGGACGACTACGATCTGGGCTTCGATACCTCCTACGCGGCCTACGACCCGGGCGTGCCGCCCGCCTGGCAGTGCGGTGCCCCGCGGCCGCCGGGGTCGCCGCCGCCCGGCAGCTTCCTGAATCGCGAGCAGAAGAAGTACGACGACTACTCGCAGGAGCTGCGCCTGACTTCGGCCGATGGAGGCCCGCTGCGCTTCACCGTCGGTGCCTACTACTATCGGGGCAAGGCGACCGTCAGTTCGCGCGACCGTATCGACCCCTGCACGGGCCTGCCGGCGGCCATCGACCGGGACCGTGACAAGGTCGAGAACCGGGCGCTGTTCGGCGCGGTGGCCTGGGATTTTGCCGAGCGCTGGACCGCCGGCGTCGAACTGCGCTGGGCGGAGGACGATGTCACCGTCACCAGCCTGCCGGTTGCCGGGCCCGCCGTCAGCTATCACGACGATCCCGACAACCTGACGCCGCGCTTCACCCTGGGCTGGCAGCCGGTGGACTCCACCAGTTACTACCTGAACGTATCGAAGGGCACGAAGGCGCCGGATTTCAATACGCGGGTGCCCGCGCAGGCCGACGGCTCTCCCGACGAGAGTTTCCGGGCGGTGGACGAGGAAAGCGCCTGGAACTACGAGCTCGGCATGAAGGGCATCTATTGGGAGCAGCGACTGAGCCTGTCGCTGGCCGGGTACTTCCTCTCGGTGAAGGACCAGCAGCTCACCCAGCTGATCGAGCTCGACAGTGGCGGGACCGCGTCCATACTCACCAACGCCGGCCGCACCGAGGTGTGGGGCCTGGAGGCCGAACTCGGCGCGCGGCTCACGGAGAGCCTCACGCTGCAGGCGACCTATACCTGGACCGACTCCGAGATCAGGGAGTGGATCAGCCAGGAGCAGGCCGACCTGCGCGGCAGCGACGGCAGCTTCGCCGACAACCAGCTGCTCGGCAACGTCGCGGGCCAGGAGTCTCCCCGCGTCCCCGAGCACATGGCCTCGCTCATCGCCCGGTACCAGCGCCCGCTCACGGCCGTCGCGGACTGGTACGGCAGCGCGGACTACAGCTACGAATCGTCGAAGTATGCCGCCGAGCACAATCTCATCGAGACCGGTGATCGCAGCCTGGTCGGGCTGCGCGCCGGCCTTGCGTTCGACCGCTGGGACGTCAGCCTCTGGGCGAAGAACCTCCTCGACGACGACACGCCGGTGGACGTCGTTCGGTACTTCGACCGCCGCTACGAATCCCTGCCGAACTTTCCCCAGCAGGGCGCACGCCCCAGCGCCACGCCGCGCGGGTTCGCCATTCCGCTGCCGCGCGGTCGCCAGGTCGGTGCCACGCTCCAGTACCGCTTCTGAGTCCGGTGCCAGCCCCGGCTGAGGGCTCCTGTATTCACCCTATACTCCGGCAATGAAGAGCGGCACACCCTGGCTGCCCGGATGGCAGGTCCTCCGCCGGTACGAGGCGGCTTGGCTGCCGCACGACCTGACGGCCGGCCTCGTGCTCACCGCGATACTGGTGCCGGTCGGCATCGCCTATGCCGTGGCATCCGGCGTCCCTGCCATCTATGGGCTCTACGCGACCATCGTGCCGCTGCTCGCCTACGCGCTGTTCGGACCGAGCCGGATCATGGTGCTGGGACCGGACTCCTCCCTGGCGGCAGTGATCCTCGCCGTGGTCTTCCCGCTCTCGGGTGGCGATCCGGTGCGCGCCGTGGCGCTGGCGGGCATGATGGCGGTCGTCTCGGGACTGGTGTGCATCCTGATCGGGGTGCTGCGCCTCGGTTTCGTCACCGAACTGCTGTCCAAGCCGATCCGCTACGGCTACATGAACGGCATCGCGCTGACGGTGGTGATCAGCCAGCTGCCCAGGCTGTTCGGTTTTTCCATCGACGGCGTCGGACCGGTGGGCGACCTGGCGGCGATCGTCGACGGGGTGCTGACGGGCAGGGTCAACTGGAGCGCTTTTGCGGTCGGCGCCGGTACCCTGGCCGTCATCCTGCTGCTCCGGCCTTTCAGTCGGGTACCGGGCATACTGATTGCCGTCATCGGCGCAACCGTCGCGGTCGGGGTCACCGGTCTCGACCGGAGTGCCGGCGTGCAGGTGCTGGGATCCCTGCCCCAGGGCCTGCCGTCCTTCGTGCTGCCGTGGATCGGTTTCGCCGATCTCGGCCAGGTGGTGATCGGCGGCGCTGCCGTTGCCCTGGTGGCCTTTGCGGACACCAGCGTCCTGTCGCGGGCCTACGCGGCCCGGACAGGGACCCGGGTCGATCCGAACCGCGAGATGATCGGCCTGGGCGCGGCCAACCTGGCCGGAGGGCTTTTCCAGGGCTTTCCGGTGAGCAGCAGCTCGTCGCGCACGGCGGTCGCCGAGGCGGCGGGCGCCCGGACCCAGCTGGCCGGCGTGGTCGGGGCCGTGGCCGTAGCCCTGCTGCTGGTGCTGGCGCCCGGGCTGCTCAGGCACCTGCCCGCCAGCGCGCTGGCGGCCGTCGTGATCACCGCGGCCCTCGGCCTCTTCGAGGTCAGAGACCTGCGCCGCATCTACCGCATCCAGCGCTGGGAGTTCTGGCTGTCGATCGTGTGTTTCATCGGCGTCGCCGCGCTGGGCGTGATCCCGGGCATCGGCCTTGCCATCGTCATCGCGGTGGCGGAGTTCCTGTGGGACGGATGGCGGCCTCACCACGCCGTCCTCGGCCGGGTCGACGGCATCCGCGGCTACCACGACATCGGGCGCTACCCGGCGGCGCGGCTCATCCCCGGCCTCGTGCTGTTCCGCTGGGACGCACCGCTGTTCTTTGCCAATGCCGAGCTGTTCAGCCAGCGCGTGCTCGAGGCCGTGGCGCGGTCGCCGACACCGGTACGGCGCATCATCGTATCCGCCGAGCCGGTCACCAGCATCGACGTGACCTCGGCGGATGTTCTCGCGGAACTCGAACAGGCCTTGCGCGCAGCGGGGGTGGAGCTCCGCTTCGCCGAGATGAAGGATCCGGTCAAGGACAAGCTGAGGCGCTTCGGACTGCTCGATCACTTCGGCGCCCCGAACTTCTATCCCACGCTGGGCGCCGCCGTAGACGCCTACCTGGACGAGCACACGGTGGACTGGCGGCCCTGAGGGCCGATCCGGCCGGTTATCATCCGTTCATGACAACGGTCACGGGATGGGTTCGCCGGCTCGCCGGCCGGATGGGCCTGAGGCAGGAGCCCGCGCCGCGCGTCCGCGCGGAGGCCGGGTGGAGCGGCAACGGCATGGTCGCCACCCTCAACGGGACGGGCTTCATGTTCGAGGTCCGGGACCGCTTTGCCGACGATTTCATCCGCTTTGCCGGCGAGTCCGGCCAGCCGGTGCTGGAGGTCGGCTGCGCCTACGGGGTGGCCACGATCCCGGCGCTGGAAGCGGGTGCGCGCATCACCGCCTCGGACATGGACCCGCGGCACCTCGAAATCCTCCGCAGCAAGGTCCCGGACCACCTGCTGCCCGGGCTGACGCTGGTGCCCGGCGCGCTGCCCGGCATGGATTTTCCACCGGCATCCTTTCACGCCATCCTGTGCTCGCGCGTGCTGCATTTCCTCGCCGGGGACGACATCGACGCCTCGGTACGCCGCATGGCGGGCTGGCTCGTGCCCGGGGGGCGCCTGTATCTGGTGGCCGACACGCCCTACGGCATCTGGCGGCGGAAGATCCCCGAGTACGAGGCGGCACGGCAGCGGGGCGAACGCTGGCCTGGCATGCTCGTGGGCCTGCACAACTACCTGCCGGGTACGTCGCCACCGACGCCCATCGAGAAGCCGCCCTTCATGAACCTCCTCGATCCGGAACTGCTGGCCCGCACCTGCCGCGACGCGGGCCTGACCGTGCTGGATGCCGCCTTCATCCCGCGGCCGGACTTCATCAGCCAGGGCCGGATGGATGACCGGGAGAATGCCGGCGTGCTGGCGGTGCGGCCGGGGGCGCCGTGACCGGCGGCCGTGTCCGGCAACGCTCAGGCCGGGAGCTTCTGCCGCAACACCTCATCCAGCCTCTGCGGGTCGGCAATCCAGCTTCTGACGGTCTGCAGGTACAGGGCATTGCTCGGACTGTCCTCGCAGAGCTTTAACCGTCTGCAGTAGCGCTCGAATCCCATGCCGGCGCTGGACAGCACCGACAGCACGGTCACCGGTTCGGCATTGCCGATCAGCATGACCTCGATGGGAATCTTGCCGGGCACCCGCGCGACCCTGCCCTCCAGAAAGTCGTAGTCGCCGGGATCCTCGGCCGGGTGGGGCTTGAGCACGACGGGCCGGCCGAGGGCCGCAAGGTAATGCACGATCCGGTCGTAGACGCGCTGCTTGTCAGCAAGGTTGACGCCGGGGATGCGAAAGGGCTGGGTGGCCAGGATGATCCGGCGCGCGTCCCGGGTGACGCCGGCGCACTCGCCGAACAGGCCGTCAACGAATTGAACGGCGCCCGGCTGGTCCAGAAAGTCGATGCGCTGACCCTTGTGGCGGACGCGCGCGGGCAGCCGCCCAGGCTCGAGGGCCCAGATGGCCGTGCAGCGGCTCTCTTCACCCAGGGCGCGGGCGCGTGGCGGCAGGCCGCGCAGCAGCCGGTCCGGCCATTTCCACCACGGGCAGACCAGCACGCGGTAATTGGACTCACCGTCTTCGATCAGCGCGAAGCGGGGGATCAGCAGCCTGAGCAGCCGGGCCATCTTGTTGCGCTCGTTGAAGAGCCACAGCTGCGGTGATGCGCCATCGCCCGCAACGCCGGGAAGTGCCGGTGCTGCCTCGGCCAGCAGCGCCCGAAGCGGCGCCTTGAGCGCGCCCGGCGCGCGCCAGTTTCGCATGGCCATGAAATAGCAGAGCCTGCCCCGCGGGCTGCCGCCCAGATGGGCGCGAAAACGGCTGCGCGCCACGTCGAAGACGCTGATATTCGCGGGCAGATGCCGAAGGTTCCAGCCCGTCAGCGCGGCGTTCTGGTAGTCGGAGAAAAAAAGGATGTAATGCGACTCACCGGCAAGCGAGTTCGCCCGCAGCAGCGCGAACAGCAGGTGCCTGACCGTGGAGCAGACATAGATATTCGGTTCTGACGGCATGGGGCCTGGCCTGATGCACCGCCCCGCGCCTCAGCGGGCCGGATCCTCCCGGGCGGTGAGCGCGGCGGTAACGGCCGGCAGCAGCGCCCCGGCGATCTTCCGGTGACCGGCAGGGCGCCAGTGTGCGTCGTCACTCCAGAAGTCGCCCTCGCCGAAGCCGTCGCCGGGGTCGATGTAGGTGACCGGTAGCCCGCTGACGGCTTCCTGCAGCAGCCTGCGCGAGGCGTCACTGCGATCCTTCAGCGAGTAGCACTGGCCGAGCTCGCACTTGGTCGGCGCGGCCAGCACGATGACCGGAATGCCGCGCGCCCGGTAAGCGGTCGAGATCTCCTGCAGCAGCCGGGCATTGATGCGGACCACATGACGGGTGGATGACTTGTCCGGCTGCAGGTAGATGTCACCGTCCACGAAATCCGCAGGGCCGCGCTGTTCGAGGGCCGTGCGCCCGCCGTCGTAGCGCGCGGCAAGGTTCCCTGCGAGGCGCAGCAGGAATGACCGGTCGTGGAGCCACGCCCGGGCTCCGCTGTCGTAACGGGTCGGAAAGCGTTTGACGTCCGGGATCGGGTAGCCGTCGATGACCAGTTGGTCGTTGTCGTCGAGCCGGGCGAAGGGCTTGTAGTAGTCGTAGCGCTGCCAGAAGACCGCGTCCTCGAAATCATTGCCCAGGCAGAAGCTGATCACCACGACGTCCGGATCGAATGACAGGACCTTCCCGGTCAGCAGGTGGTACTGCACCAGGCTGTAGCCGGCGACGCCGAAGTTCAGCACCTCCGTCGACGGCAGTGCCGCCGCGAGCAGGTTCGTGAAGAGTTCGGGATCCGCAGCGCCTATTCCCCAGACGAAACTGTCCCCGAGCACGGCCACGCGCCGCACGCCTTCGGGTTTGGTCATGGAGATCTCGTCGCCGCGCAGGCCGAAGCTGTTGATGCGGAGGTCGTAGCTGAACTCCGGACGCGCAAACACGCCGCGCGCGCCCGGCAGGTTGGACCAGCCGAGGACGGGGTCGTAACGATAGAAATTGTACTGGTTCGACGTTACGGGCTCGCTGGCCAGGTTGCGGGCGAACAGGCGCAGGCCGGCTTCCGCAATGCCGAGCGTTACCGCAATGGAGACCAGGGTCAGCGCCAGATTGCCGAGTAGCTGCTTTTTCAACCGCAGGGAGTCCTTGCGCACCTGATCGGGGGGGCAGTTTACTAAAGCGGCCCGGCGCGGGCGGCACAACCGCGGAACCCGTCCGCCGGATCATTGATTTTTCATCCGGAAGACGCATGATAGGCGCGCGACGAGGGCCAGCAGGTGATGTTGTACCTACACGACGAAGTCAGCGATTTCTCCCAGCAGGTGCTGCGCACCGATGCGGCCGGCATGCCGCTGGAGTGGATTGATTACCGGGACGCCGTTCGTCTCTACTACCTCGGCCAGGTGGCCTACAGCTGCGGGTCGCCGCTGTTCCTGATCCGGGGCGGGACGAATGCCCGCAGCCGGCGCCAGAGCGCCATCGAGGTGAACTCCATCGTGGCCACCCACGGCCGGTCGCCGGACATGGCGGGGCTGATGGACTGCTACGTGCCGCCGCTCAACAACAAGACCCTGTTCCGGCGGGACTCCAACCTGTGCCTCTACTGCGGGCACCTGTTTACGAGCCGGGAACTGACCCGGGACCATGTGCGCCCGCTGTCCCAGGGTGGTGACGACGCCTGGAACAACGTGGTCACGGCCTGCCGCCGCTGCAACAACCACAAGGGCGGTCACACCCCGGAGCAGGCCGGCATGCAGCTTGTCGCCGTGCCCTTCACGCCGACCTACGCGGAATACATCTACCTGAAGGGCCGGCGGGTGCTGGCCGACCAGATGGAATTCCTGCTCGCCCATATTCCCCGCAGCAGCCCGCTGCACCAGCGGCTGCGGAGCTCCCTCCGGACCGACGCAGGCGCCTGAGCACCCGGACAGCGGCGGATTCAGGGGGCGCGTCCCTTCCCAGGTGCGACACCGGTCTCATGCGGCCGGTTCACCCGTCGCGCCGGGTGGCATATGCTCCGCGCCATGGCCGTAGAAACCGATGACGCGCAGCTCATGCTCCGCTACCGCGACGGGGGCGTGCCGGCCTTCGAGGCCCTGTACGCACGCCACAAGGGGCGGCTCTACCGCTTCTTTCTGCGCCAGACCGGTGATGGGGCCCTCGCGGCCGGGCTGTTCGCGGCGGTCTGGCAGCGGCTGATCCGCGCCCGCGAACGCTACGAGCCCCGGGTCCCCTTCAGCGTCTTTCTCTACCAGATCGCCCACCAGGGCCTTGCCGAACACTATCGGGCCGAGGGCATCGAACTGGGCGCCGGCGAGGGCGAGGAAATCATCCTCGAGACGCCGGGGGACGACGGGCCAGGGCACGACGAGCCCGCGGACGAATCGGCGGACCCGGCCTTCGCATCCGCCCGCTGGTCGCTGGTGGACTGGGAGGACAAGCCCGCGGACGCGGCCGCGGTGCCGATTGCCGACGAAAAGAATGACCCGCGTCCGCCGCCGGCCGCCAGGGCGCCGGCCGCGTCGCGGACTGACCGCTTCCAGGCGTCGATCACCGCCCTGCCGCCCGGGCAGCGGGAAGCCTTTCTGCTCCATGAGGAGGCGGGCCTCAGCCTCGCCGGGATCGCCGCGGTTACGGTTGCCGCGCCGGACGAGGCCAGGAGCCGCCTGCGCCTTGCCGTGCAGAAGCTGCACAAGGCGCTGGACGAATCCGCCGCCCTGACGGCCGGTGACGATGGGCAGCTCGAGGCCCTGCTGGCCCGCCGCTCGTCTCTCGCCCGTGACTATGCGGGCCTCGTCGCCGTGGAGCCGTCGCCCGAGCTGAACGGCAACCTTCTGGCCGAGGCCCGTGCGGCCGTGCCCGCCGGCCGGAAGTCGGCGTCCGCGCCGCCCGCGGCCCGCGACGGTGCCGCGGCCCCGGCGGCGGCGCCCG